>Ga0307517_10000413_pt1 | contig 73032 bp, 86 predicted proteins | sample 23_EM_MG_FD_194515 | JGI IMG/M metagenome (GOLD analysis project Ga0307517, IMG submission 194515) | Populus trichocarpa ectomycorrhiza microbial communities from riparian zone in the Pacific Northwest, United States - 23_EM | ecosystem: Host-associated > Plants > Roots > Unclassified | place... | reverse complement strand
AGTCCGGCACCGTGACGCCGACCGTGAACGAAGCGAGAAGCTTTCCGACCGTGCAAAATGCTAAGCGAGGTGCAAAGCAAGTGCGGGGTAAGGGGGAGAACCGAACTTCATGAGCGGGTGTCAACGATGAACAGGAACGAGAACCCCAAGGAGGGGAGGCATGCGTGCCTCAGGAGAGGAGGGTAGATGGCTTAACGTCAACCCCTAGGCAGTAGCCATGATGGGGGAAGAGAGGTGGGTGGGGGAAAGTGACGATGATTTCCCGTGGTGTTGAGATTTCAATCGCCGGAGGTGGAGGAGAGATGGGTCGTGTCCTACCCCTTGGTCGGAACCAAGCGCCTTATATAGGCATCTTCTCACAACCCTAACCCTGGTGACTCATCACCTCGCGCTACATAAACCTCTATGACTCATAGTGAGTCATAGCGCGAAATCCATCAATGACTCATACGAGTCATCACTCAACATTCCGTTAACCAATCAAAACTCATAAACCAAGTCATGTGCTCAAACGAGTCACACGCGCGAAACCCATGACTCATAGTGTGAGTCATGTGCGAAAGTCATTACATCATATGACGTCACTATCGTGAGTCATGAAACAATCAACCAATCAAAATATAACAATGACTCGCGAGTGCGTAGTCATGTGAGAGCTATGAGTCAAGTGACGTCATAGTGTGAAATCCAACATACCTTATGACTCATAAGTATGAGTCATGTGAAATCTGCCTTGCTTAGTCACAATTTGTGACATAATTAAAGGTATACTAGTATAGAAAGTACATAGGGGAAAAAGTGAATAATATATTGAAAATGTTTGCTCTAGTAATCTGAGGATTCAAGTTCTTCATAGCAGTGCCAATACTTAGTTAATATTTCCTTTAAAAACCCTAATTTGCATTTTATATACAATACATGCAAGCAAAACTTACATAATATATTTCTGTCATATCTGAGGGCACAGTGGCAATTGAGAAACCTTTTGAAATATAGGTGATATATAAGACCTTTACCATATATTTCAATATAAGATATAGTTTGTATAATAAGTTAGCTTTTTATAAACCAGAATAATTCTTTAAAAGAACTAGTCTATTTGACATTTTTTCCATTAACAATCACTTAATATATAAAAGTATGTATTTAATCAAACCAATCTAAAATTCTTATATTAAATAGTAAACTATTTCTATCTACTATATATATTGACATTTTATTGAATATTTTATGCTTCTATACCAATAGTTTATTATTACAGTAGTTTTTAAATAGGTTTTTCTAAAATGGATACTATGTCCTATAGTATTACAAGATTTTCAAGTGGCAGAGTAGAAGTGTTTGTTGCCCTCTTAGGAGCATTTTTTCCCCTCTGAGTATCTCAGTTGACATATTATCAGTAATTACTCATTCCAGGCTCTATAGCACTGTAGACTCCTGTTTGCCTTTACTCTTTGTCTTAAGATTACACTTTCTATTTTAAGCTAACTCTTGTATCAAATATAGTATCCACACTTTCATATATTTACTTTTATCTCAGTTTTTAAACTGTTACTCTTGTGACTTGAGAACGTTGTAATATTAGATGAGACTAGCAAGCACCAATTTCATAACTCTCTTAATAAACTAAGCTCATATAATCATATTTCCTACTTTTGTAATAAATTCTTAAAACATGAGCTGAGTTTTAGCTTGTTATAAAATACCACACTTCTTCCAAATCTTGGATACTAGTACTCAAGATAATTTCCATTTCACCTCTCCCAAACTTGTTGAGTAAGATTTTCTTCAAGCTAAGTTGAGTTTGCACTTGTTATAAAATGCCACACTTTTTCCTAATCTTGTATATTCAGGATCATCACTATTCCACCCCTGCCTGACCTGTTAATATTTTCTTAAAGTTGAGCTCCAAAGAAGATTCAGCAGTCATAGTTGCAACTATGTTGATTGTACAAATACAGTTCCATCCTGCTCTTGTATAATTCAAGTACTAGTAATAAGTAACTTATTGTTTGATAGCTGTACACATTTGCTATTCCTCAATATGTATCTTTCTGTCTCCTTTCAAGATAAAGAAAGAAAGAACATTTTTAACTTGTCTTTCAAGGTTGAAGACTTAGTATAACTTCTTCCCTGAATTGGAGCTTTTATAATCTTATATGTTTCTGTATTTTTCAAGCCATCTATCAATTATAATATTATTATTGTAGTTAGTCAATACTCTTTTTCCAACCAAGAATTCTACTTTCAATCATATCTTTTTCAGCCTTGAGTTTGATATGTTTCATTATAGAAGCATTTCTCTGATAGAGAACTCATAGTTCTCTCAGAAGCCTCATTCCAGTTTGCAGTTTGAGAAAAGTGAATAGGATGAAGAATGTTGAAAGATAAATATTGGAAAGGAGAGAGTTAGGACGGAAGAGAAATTCCTTAAGTATTAAAAGAAGAGAGGGAGGAAAAAAACATTCATTTATGCCACCCGTCGTTTGAGCATTTTTTTCAGGCTCCTTCCTGTTGACCCTGTTCGGTTGTGATAGGATTGTTCCGTTGTCCCATACAAATGACCCTTTCAAAACGGAGAGAATGTCATTTTCACAGCAGAAATGGTCGCCCAACGGAACGGCCCCACCACAACCAAACAGCCTTATGTGTTGATCCCCATTTACTCAGACGAAAGGTGGTCAGGGAAATCAACCTTTTTATGCCTCTCTAGAAAACCGCTTTCCCACTAACACTCAGGACAACAGTCACCTGGTATAACCCTAGAAAAGTACTAATTCCTACTATGATACCCCGCACACGCTAATTACAAAAACCCCATCCACAACTCCACAGTACGCTATGTTCAACCCTCACATTGATTAAGTCACCATCACAGGTATTATGCCCTTGAAACTCAAATAATCCAACAGTGAACTATGCATAATGGGCTGCCATCATCCACAATACCATAGAAAAGGGGGCAAAAGTACAGCAAATCAGAGGTACTCAGGCCCCTGAGAGATGCAAAATAAAACAAAAAAACACCAGACCTTACCCAAGGGAGCAACTCCAACGAGATAGCACATGGTTCGATCACTCGAGTTCCTCCGATATCGTTGAAAGTAAAATGATTAAACTATATACGAGAGACCGAGAGGAGTTGGGAGAGAGAGAGAGAGACTATAGAACAGAAGCTAAGAGGAACCCACTGCCTATGCAGTGAAATAACAACATATAATGGCAGCAGAAAACAGATCAAACCAATGATACGAAACACAAGAGAAAATTAATGACCACAGAATTGCATATTCAACTAATTGATCAAACGATAACATGGAGGAAAGGGTCAGCTAGGTAAAAGAAGCCTGGATATCTTTAAACCGCGCCTAAGAACACACACAGGCTCGAAGTACTCATCAGATTCTACAAGGCATTCCGAGCGAGACAAACTTGTCCCCATCAACCCCCCATCCCCGGGCCAGTAAGAGAGTTGAACATCATGAAGCATCTATAATATAGCGCGCATTTTATCTACCCTCACCCAACCCCTCTCCCAACCCACCATACATGGCCAGCGGATTTCGTTTAGAGTTGGCTTACCATTCCTCCCAGAAGCGATATCTTAGCAACACCCTCCGCCACTGGCAGCTCCGTGTTCAGCGCCCCCCTCTAGCTACAGCAAAGTTTTACCACACCTCTACCAGAAAACAGCCAACGCTAGCTCTTTCCACAGCTAAGCTAACTAAACCTTCATCAGTCAAACTTGAATCCACCTCTCTTATGCTCATCCCCTGAGCACACTTCCAACTGCAGACAGGACAGTACCCCAACTGGGACGAGTGACATATCATGTATCTCGGGCTGCATAATATGCAAGCAAGTAGCGCACAGAGCCACAGGCTCTTGCTGGTATTGCGGGTGTTGCGAAAACAGGCGGACATTTTAGTAAAACCCCGGTATCATACCTAAACCAGTGCCAATGCATTTGGGCCCCAGTTGTATGCAATAGCCGTCTGTTTTTTACATATATACGCCATCGTGTCACAGCACAGGCACAAGAGGGTTCGTAGGCTATCTGGTGCATCATTCACCAAATCGTTCGAAATGAAGGATCCTCTCGGCCTGTGGCTAGCCCGAGACTATACCGGGGACATTCGGGATCGCCGCCACTCTCCATACATCGACCGGAGCTTTCTCCCAACCCCCAACGAAACCCAAGCACTTCCCCAATCTGAGTCCCTCCCCGCCTCAGGATTCTCCTAATCAGGGCATTCAGCCATGCGCAAGTCACGACATTTATCAAGGAACCAGTTTGATCTCCTACCCTCTGTCTAGAACAGAACCCAAGAGGTTTTGCAAGGCAGGTGAACATACATCCTTACAGCCAGAAGAAAATGTGCCTCCGTGCCCCACACTATGTACCCTACCAACAGCTCTTGAATCTTCAGGTATGATAATACTGGTCCTAGACCTGCATCCTCCCCGATATGGTAAGAAGTTCCTTCCGATAAAACCTCGCCCAAACCTTTAGTCCAAACCAATTAACAATTCATAACTTTAAAGAACACTCGCTAGTGCTTCGTGCCTTTGTAATTCTGGAGTGTAAACTAGATGCCAAAGTCTTGCATTCATATACTAAAGTACTAATCTAGTAGCCATCTATTATCACCGCTCCCGACAAAGTCTTAAACCCATCTGCCCGCGGGAAATTTTCAATATCCATGATATGAACAATAAATCTCGTAATGACTATTATATTCTATAATACCACGTTAAAAATCAACACCTTTCTTCCCTATGATCACGGATGATCACTCGATCGATTCGCTTATTTCCCCTCCACCAAATTCCCATCCCATCTACCGTAAAAACCGAAATAATTGGGCATGGCGCTAGGACGTCCAGAATTGCCCCTTTTGATTAGGGGGACAAAACACACCGCGAAGATTCTCCTTCAGCCCTCACCTGAGACAGCAGACCTTACCAGGAGAGGCAACTCCAACGTCCTAGCGTGATGCCCAATTATTTCGGTCTTTACGGTAGCTTCTTTTTCTTCTTTTTCTACCAATGGAGTGATGTTGAAAAGGGATTTCCGGATATACACGAACGTGATACCGAGGAGGGGGATGAGAGTCTATTATTGGATTGAAAAGGAAGAAGAAAAAATCAGAACGAAGGAGCGTTGGTGAACTGCTTATCATGCGTACGTCAAGGCCACTTGATTACCTAGTCGATTGGACGAATGTCGAAAGACCTAACGCCTTTCCAATCAATCGAGGGGGGTTTATATACCAATTATAGGTGTTTGTTCTATGGGTAAATAGTTTGGGAGAGATTGGTTTCCATAATGGGAATGGGTGTTCCCCACGGGATTATCTGCTGAGGGTTTAAGAACCGAACAACAGCGCCCCGAAAAACATATCACCAACCAGGAAGAAGCGTAAATATGGCATTTGTCTACTTCTTTCGGATAACGAGGGGATGCTGAACCCATTCTTGCATATCTGCGATAGCGAGCAGATTACAACCTATATTTTTGCCATTGATTGCGCCAACCATCGCACGGATATAGCATAGAATTCAGGTGATTCCCACGCCATAAAGGTAAGCCAAGATGAAATCACGCAAGGGTCACGCGTCCAAGAAGCGAACACCAAAACCCAACAACCGAACTTTTAACACCCAGCCAAGTATATTACGCCCCTGCCCCCACTCCCCATCAGCACGCCACCCAAATCCCCTAGGAGAGCAAATCAAAATCATCCACCGTATCCCTATACTTCATGATATTCCTCTTAATCTTCGAGGAATCCACCCAGGTAATAAAGTCCTCCATATTCCTACGCTCAAAATCAGCACCATCCCACCCCATCCCCACCCGTAAAAATAAAAATAAAAAACAGAGAGAGAGAGAGAGAGAGAACCAAACATACCTAGTAACCAAATACGCCGGATCAACCACAACCTCCGGCCCAACCCTAACATGCCCCTGCTCCACAAACCTCACACCAGTGTGCACAGTCTCGCACATCCTCAGCCTCGTCATCACGACCGGCAACCTGCGACGACAGAAGGCGGCGACGGTAACCTTATTCTCCACATCGCTCATCTTAGCCCCCTGCGGCAATATCCCCATCACATGCAACTTTTCCAACAGCAGCGTTTCGTGCTTTCGACGGACAGGGTCGGAGGGGTCTAGCAGCGCGAGCTTGTGCGCTAGGTGGCGAATGCTGCCGCATATCCTGTTGTACTTTGTGTAAGTGCTCGGATCTTGGATGTGGTAGCGGCGCATGATGTCGTGGGCCCGGTGGGAGGAGTCGGACTTCCAGGTGAGGAAGTCGACTTTTCGGAGGAGTCTGGCAGCGGGGTTAGTTGTTGTCATGAATTGGGGTGGTGGGAGGAAGGAAGTGGGGAGTGGGAGGGGAATTACTTTTGCTCATGATGCTTGAGTTTGCGGACCATTTTTTGCTATTATCTGTGGCTGCAATTGATGGTTATACTGGGTATTGGTGGGGGGGGATGTTGTCCTCGAGCAGATGTTGAAGTCGAGATTGAGTGAGGCTCAAATGGAAGATTTTCAAATCGTAGATCGCCAAGACTCCATGCATGGTCTGTGCATACCTGGGAAACGGTCATGATTTCACTAGCCAATCACTCGGCTTTGAACCTATCCAATTACCTCCACCAAGGTCCACCAAAGGCACCCCCACCCGATCCCAACCCTAAAATCAGCCCTAAACCCCGGCCACCACCACCTCAATCGCCCAGAAGTCTGCCACACCACCCTCGAGCCCACGACACCCCCGCCATCATCCCACACCACAACCGAGGTTGACGAGAACCTTTCCAGCCCTCACCCACCACCCATTCGCCAGAGCGAGGTCCCAAAGCTGGTTCGAACCACTTTAGCTGAGAGAGGTTCGGGGAGACGCTGGTCCGGGTGTTACTGGGATGGTCCATTCAGCAGGGTGCTATACTGTAGCTATGACTGCTAGTAGAAACGAAGAGCGCCGGAAGGAGTTTCTCGATGAGCTTTGCGCTTGGGCAGGCAGATAGGGAAAGAGTTAGGGAAGCCGGTGAGAAGGAGCATCTTAAGGGGTGTTGGCTCAAGGGTCATAGAGTGAGGAGGGCAGCCGCTTAGCCGGAAGCTTCTATCATGTGCTTTCTTTCTTTCTCCTTTTTTGATGGCTCGCTCCATTCCAGACTGCCGCGCGAGTATTCGAATTTAAATTTACGAGATTCCAAGGTTTACCAGAGCGTCCCACGGTACACTTTCGGGGATTCTAACTAGGTGCTGTGGACTACAACAATAGCACTACCAGTATGGGAGCGGGCATCTACCCACGCACACAAGCTTGTTTACATTCACATTTGCGCCCCTGCTCTACTTTTCATATACTGTAGGGGAACTCTTCATTTCTATCCATTAGATAATTAATCAACAACGCCTTCCCCTCAATTCTTCTACTCCTCACAGCACAAACCGTAACATTATATCGACAACTCACGACCGCTACATAGCAGCCAAATATGACTTGATCGAACCCGCATACCAGGATCCCATACATTTCTCCACCTGATTCTATCGTTATTCCCCACCTTTCCCAGCCAACCTTCCCCAAGACAAGTGAGGAGAAATGAAAATAGAAATAGAAATAAGCCTAAATCAAAGGGGAAAAAAAACCCCCCTAGAAGAGGGAAAGGGAAGGGTGCAATATATGAACAGTCTTCTGAATCGAAAAAGAAAAACAGAGAACGAAGAACAAAAAGTGTTGACTGGATTCAAACTCCAAACCCACCCCCGTTTCCACTGTTTTTGCCAGGATCCAGCAGCAATTTCGGTTTAATATAGTCCTCGTCAATCTTCCTGAACCATTCGGCCTGGTCGTCTGAGCCGCCGAACATGCCGGCTAACTGACCTAGTGCCCCGGAGGCTGTCATCCCCCCTCCGTTACCACTACTATTGGTGTCGTGTTGTGTATGGTTGGAGCTACTACTCCCCTCGCCGCCATCCCCGCCATTATGGCTACCGCTCCTTGTCATGGCGGTGCTCTTCTGCCGAGGGTTCATGGGAGGAAGGTCGTCGTCGTCGTCGTCGATGTAGTCGCTGTCGTTGCTGCCGATTCCGCCTGATACGCCGAGTATGTCATGCTCCGGGCGACCCCGTTGACTGTTTCTTCGTCCGCTCATGCCGGAATTAGGCCTGTCTGGGGGACTAGGGGAGTTTCCGTATATTCCTCCTGTGGAGACGGCGCTGCCGCCTCTGTCTTCCCTGGGAACGGTGGATAGCGGGACCCCCACCGGACCTATTCCACCTCGGGAGGTCTTGTAATAAGGGCCGACGTTCTCGATGTCAAACTCGTCGTCGCTGTCAATTTCCTCGACAACGCCGGTTCGGATACCGAGGATTTCTAGCATTCTTGCTGTTGTGCCCCCAAAGACTATGACTGTGAGGACTACTACTACTAGCACCGTTGCTCTAAGGGAGTTCCCGTTTTCTCCGGTTATGCCAGCGGCAAGGGCTACACCTACGGCTCCGCGAAGGCCGGCCCAGAACAACATAGCTTGGTAGCTATGGGGGAGCTCATCAGCTACAGTACGCCCCCGCGCCTGCGCACGATAACGGATGACAAAGTTGATGAGTTTAGACAGTGGAAAAACCGCTGCCCAACGAGCCACACAGATTCCAATAACCGTTACTATAATAAACGCTGGGCGGAAGACAAGTTGTGTCTCTGTGAAAAGTGACAATCCAAGGTAGATAAAGATAAAATTCTCCGAAAGCTGTGCCAGGACTTGAAAGAGGTATTTCGTAGTTAGCTGAGTGCGCCGAGACATGTTATAATATGCGTAATGCTTCAGGGTGATCCCGCAGAACAGCAAAGACACAATTCCTATATTGATCCCTGGTCAGCCTCACCTCAACCTAGTTCAACCAGAATGCGACCCTTACCAGACATGTGCTGGCCATTGGAGAAAAGATATGAGGCGTAAGCCACCAAAAGGATAAGGCAGCTCTCAATCTTTGGAAACCTTCGTATATACGTATGCTTCAACAGCAGCGCCGTCCCAATACCAATAAATACGCCAATCATCAAACTTACGGTAAACACCAGGAAGAAAATCCCAATGCCCCTGAACAAACTCCCAATAGTAGCAGGTCCTTTATTCTCCCCGTGAAATCGCTGCGCGGTCTCGAACATGACGATAGCCACCGCATCATTGAGAATACTCTCTCCGAAGATTACCGTGTAAAGCTTCGGATCCACTTTGTACGTATTGAAGATGGCGAGGATCGTAACGGGATCAGTAGCAGAAAGCGTCGCCCCAACACCGATAGCTTCAACGAACGAGATCTCGAGCGCTTCGAAGGGTCCGTAGGACCAGACGAACAATATGACCCTAGAATATCCCCACACTTACTCAGCATTCCCCTCACCACCATCGCGATGCATAAGGAGGGGAGGTTAAGCACCACAACATACCCGAGGACTACCGCCGAAATGAAGGTCCCAGCAAAGGCAAACGTCAATATAGAGCCTATATTGCGAAAGAAATTCGCCTGTCCGTCACCATCCTCACCATCAGCACCCACCCGATCACCCCCTTCAGAAGTAGAGGGGGAAGAAAAGGTACCTGATGAAGCTCATACCCCGAATTCAAAATAATCGGCGGCAGCAGCACATTAAAGAAAATCTGATAATCAAACTTAACCAAACTTTGCAAATGCTCCGATGAAGTAAGCCTAATAATCAACCCCACAACCATTCCTAGCCAAATCCACCCCTCCATTAGCTCCACCAGTTCGCCCCCGGAAGGGGAAGGTGGGGTGGGAGCAACCCACCAGCAAAAATCGAAATAACTGTCTCATGCACCGCCTGAATCTTCTTCAGCTGCAAATAATAGCTGCAAAACAGCGCCAGTATCAACAATGCGACCTGAATGAAGAGTGCCCACGAAGCGAGCATTTCATTTTCCCCGGGGTCTGCGACGCCTACTCCATTTAAGTCAGCCACCACCTCTTTCTCTCCGTCTGCAAAGCTCAGCTCGGACTTTGAAGTTGGAGGACATACCACCATCATCAGGATCTTCAGCTTCGCGTCCTAACCGATGACCGCGCAATATCAGCTTAGCTTAAATTCCCCCCACGTTTTACCTATACCATAGATAGAAGGAAGCAGACGTACTTAACAACGCGAACAGCATCTCCGATGCCATCCCTTTCAAACTTTGTGGAAACCAGCTTCGAAGGTTCAAGGACAGCTACGGTATCAAACGCGGGGTGTGGCGAGCGAGCAACCGCAGCAGTGGAGGGAAATGAAGGAGAAATAAAGTGGGATGAGTAGATAACAATGCGATACGATAGAGTGGGGGGGGGGGGGGTTAGAGGTTTTGAGATGATGTGTGCCGGCAGCTAGCTGCCAAAGCTTACCGTCTCGCGCTGGTACAGTAGGTGACTTCCTTTTTTCTTCTTCTCCCGCTTCGATTTTCTTTTTCTGCAAAGCAACTCTGGCGCCAGAGGCCAAAAGCGGACTCCTTGTCCACCTTTTTTTTTTGCTTAGTAATCGATATAAAAAAAGTAACGCCCCTGCATAGGTCTGTATGTGTGCACTTTCTCAAAAGTGCCCTCCCCACGGTTCTCGGTTGCGGCAATGCTCACTTTATCAAAAAGGAGAGTTCATAGAACCAAAGAGGGGCTGGTTTTAAGTAGTTCCATCCAGATATCCCCCCCCCCCGAAAACTTTGTCATTGTTGGAGCCGGTTCGTTATTGGTCGCGGCGAGGGTCGATTGCAGATGCCCGGCCCGGCACCGTAGGGGGAGGAAAGGAATGAGGTGAAAGTAAGAGCCACCTGACCCCTTTTCAATCTAGTAACGTGCACGTCTTGGCGGAGAGCCAGAGAGGTGTGGTAGAGTGCTCAAGTAGGCACCGTAGTGGAACGTGGCAGTGAGAGGGCGGGTGCGGGCGGACGGACGGGCACTGCCGTGGGAGCTAAGGGCCTAAGGCAAGGGGAGCCCGCTCTTCCCTCTTCGGAGAGATCGCGTTTCTCAAGCGGAGTAAATTTATCGCATAGAACTTTAAAAGACTACAATTAGACTACGTGGAAATAAGGGATGAGAAAAGATATAATCCAAAGTTTTGTAGTTGGAGCTCGAGTGAGCCCTGGTGAGCTCTGTCAACAAGATCGCGAAAAGCGAGAGGGACACCGACCCTGTCCACGTGTCCTATGATAGACGACCACTCACTCACTTACGCCCTCCCTACTGTATATAACAATATCTGGGTTATAAAACAATTGAAAAGAAATGGCAAACATAAGGACATAAATTAAATAGAGCGATTAGTGAAATAAAATAATAATAATAATAAAAATGTAAGGCTCCCCTCCCCAGTCGTGGTCTCGTCTAGTCGATCACCTCATTAAACATTCACCACGACCACAACATCCATCCAACATACCGTATATCACCACCCAAGATGCAAAAAAACACACGCGTGCGAAAACAGAAGTTTAAAAAAACCGCCACCCCGTCTAATCCAGGTAGGAAAAAGAAACCCCCCCCCCTCAATACTTCTCCTCGAGCCTCACACTTCCCCCTTCCCCCTTAACATTTCAACAACCTCCCCGACACACCCCTTCATAACTGCAATCCCCAACGGCGTCCTCCCACAGCGGTCTCTAACCCCGCGAACACTCTGACCATTCTCTCCCTCGAGCAAAGCTCTCACGACGCCGATGCTGCCGTGCGCAACAGCGAGGTGCAATGCAGTGTACATGCAGTAACCCGGGTACGCGACGTCCGCGACGCCTTTCGCGAGCAGGAGTCGTATGAGGCGGACGTCGTTGCGGAAGACGGCCCAGTGCAGCAGCGGCACACCGCCGGCCCGCGCGGCCTGGTTCGCGGCCGAGTTCAGTAGGGGGGTCAGCACGTTCGCCAGGTGGATGTTGACGCGCAGCAGGCGCGATTGGCACCTTAGTGGGAGGAGCTCAGCGATTGTGAGGAGGAGTTCGGGGGGGAGGGTTAGGAGGGGGGGTAATCCTGGCGGTGGTGAGCGGTGCTGCTGGTTTTGGGCCATCGCGGCGGGTAATTTGGTGCCTGAAGGAGGAGGAGCAGGAGGACGACGTTTATAGGGGAGTAGTGGAACGGGGGCACGGTAGGAAGGGAAGGGTGGGTATCGGGAGATTTTATAATCATCTCGCGCTCCCCAATCTCCCGGGTGAGACAAGTGATGAGGCTTGCAGTGCCCTTGCGTACCGTAGGTGGTTAGTGAAGGGAAGCCAGAGGTTGGGTTTCGTCTCGGGAATGAGACAAGCCCCCTTTTCCGATAGTCTCCAAGGTCTCGGCTTCAACAGGCCAATCCTCGCCATCATGCAGGATAACCGGCGGTCATCACTCATCACTCGGGTATTTTCGTTAACCACCTCCTCGGCTTGCCAAGGCCGTATGATCGGCTAAGTCGTTGGGACATTCACTGCAGGCTTGACAACGACGTTTGGAGAAACTAATTCGGTGGTAATAAAACATACAAAAGCCATTCCCGATTTCTCTCCACTCTGATAAAAAAATAACCCAAGCTCAGAAAATTACATACCAAGTAGACCATGCACTTCTACCTTTTTTTTTGGCCACGGGGGCACAGAAGGAAAACCTCTAATCACGCTCCGGGACAGCAACAGCGTCCAAAGACAAAGCAGCGAGGAGAGCAAAGAAGATAAAACTGTGAGGGGGGGGGGGGGTGGGGGTGAGGTGGGGGATGAAAAACAAGACATTCCGAATACTAACGATGAATCCTGACAACCCTGAAAATAGTGTGAATACCCAATGTGACAGCCCAAGAGGAGGAGGAACCCTAGGCCAAGTGAAAATTGAACAAACTAAAAATGAATAGAATTGAAGAGGTTGAATGTGAGAATATAAAAATAGAAACAAAACACATCTTAAAAAACTCCAGCCAATTTATCTAAACCTCATCTCCCTCATCCAGCCTTCTATAGTTTCCTCCAGCCTCGTATTCTGATTTTGCAAACAATCCGCTGAACCATTCAGTAATCCCTCGGTTCTTTGATCGGCCCGCTGATCTCGACTTCTTTGAATCAGCACTTCCGATATCGAGCGAAGGAACCGGACTGCCACTGCGACTGGGATGAAGGAGTGATTGCCGCGCAGTAGCGGGTGTTGGTGCAGCAGTTTGGTCGCCAAAGATAGCGTCCATATCCTCGAGTTGGACGCCTTTGGTCTCAGGGTAAACAAAGTACACTATTCGTGGAATCAGCACATGTTTTGAGTCACAAAGGGAACAATTGATTGTTAGATCAACGCACCAAGAACGAAACTAACGGCGCAGAAGAACGCATGCACCAGATATAGGCGCCACTTGATCAAGTCCTGTAGAATTGGTGTCATCTCGCCTACCAACCAGTTGAATGCCCAGTTGGTCGCTGTCGAAAGCGAAGCTCCCTTGGCTCTGATACTTAGGGGCATGATCTCCGGGGGGTATAGCCTACTCGTAATTAGGATCAAAGGTAGCAAGAGGAGCGGACTCGAAACTTACCATGGGACAGGTCCCCATGAGTATCCGAAAAATGCGTTGTAAATAATGACAAATATGACCACCATCCGTGGAGTGTAATGGACATCAATGTAAATGAAGTACGAAATCGCTGAGAGTGCGAGGGACATGATGATGGCTCCAGAAAGCAAGATAGGGCGACGACCCCACTTGTCCATAAGATACCATGGGGGGATGGTGCTAAGAACATAGACGATTCCGTTGATTCCAGTCATAAGAATAGCGTCGCGGCCAACCCATCCGGCTTGTTCAAAAACCATGGGAGCCTATGCCTGTTAGAGGTGAACATAAACTGGGTGTGTGGAGCAGCTCACATAGTACGAGATAACATTAATGCCATTCAACTGAGCGAATGCTTGGGACGACATAGCAATCAAGAGGCGCTTCTTGTACCTATTCCACATCTCGGCGTAAGATCGTTCGCCTTCATCGCGCGTCATAAGGACATTCCCCTTGATTTCACGGAACTCGTCCCTTGCACGCTCGTTGTGGATATCGCCGCCACCATGAAGATTTGCCAAGACGATCATCCCCTCTTCGTCATAGTCATTATCAAGGAGCCATCTATAGAAAATTTGTTAGTCACGAGGACGAAAAGGGAAATGACGCATTGTGTTACCTTGGAGATTCGGAGATGACGAGGGAGCCGACCGCGAGCAAAGAGCCCATAATACATTGCATAAAAAGCGGGAGCCTCCAGGAGTAGTTACTCTCGATAAAACTACAAAAGTAGTCTACCCAGACACTTGATGCATATCCCACGATGTTACCCGTGAATTCGATACATGCGAGTTGACCTCGGTTATGTGGGGGCGAGATTTCAGACTGATAAACCGGAACGATGGTTGAAAGTGCACCAACACCAACGCCAGCAATGATACGGCCAAGGATTAAAGATCCCATTCCAGTAGTAAAAGTTTGGAGAGCGCCTCCAGTAACAAAGATAATAGCTCCATAGAAAATAGTTTTTCGCCTTCCAATGATATCTCCGACTCGGCCTACAATTAGGGATGATACAAATGCTCCGACTTCCAAGATAGCTACCATAGTCCCTATCTGGGCCCTGGTGGGCTGATTGAAATAATCCTTAAAATAAGGGCCGCTGTAGAAAATAAAATCAGTACTTCATCTGATAAGGGATTCAAGGGGTATTCTCGTACGTGATGATCCCAGACATGACTCCTTGGTCATAGCCGAACAAAAATACGCCTAAACTTACGAAAACACTCGTGAAATATCTACCATAACGTTAGTTTGTGCATGGCTGGAAAAAGATAGGATAATTACAGTAAGGGCTTCCCCGTGAGCCCATGCACGGAGCTGCCATTACGACCGCACATCATGATGTACACCAAAGCTTTTTCTGCTCTGGATACTTTCCTGGGTCCTGGGGTAGGTATAAGGATCTCTTGTCGACGGTGTCCGTCGTGGTGGGATGATTGTGAGGCTGAAGACCTACGTCGGTGACGACGAACCTTCTTCGAGCCAGAGCGGCGGTGAGAGAAACGAGTGCTGAATGATGGGCCGCTGAGGAGCTCGTCGTCAAGGGTTTCCTGAAGTCTGATGGATAAGGGATCCTCCTCCCCAAGTTGTTCAGCTAAGTCGCCGGTATCGCTCCAGGAGAAGCCAGAATCCTCTGAGTCGATGGATGATCGAGGGGATGAAGAGTGGCGGTGGGGATGGTTATGATGTGAAGACCTCGGAGGGAGGAGAGATTCTGTGTGTTGGTCGGAGGAAGAGGAGAGTCGAGGGGCTAGGGAACGGAGGGGTATATCGACCGGGCGCGTGGAGGAAGATGTGGGAGGAATGGTGACGACGGTGGGGCTGGCGGACAGCCGTGTTCTTCAATCTTTGACGGGTCCAGGACTGCTGCAGGCCCACGGCTGCCGGCGGTTGATGTGGGAGGAACGCAGGACGGGTGAAAATGAATTTTGCCTCCGGTGCGGGCTCGAGACCTTAGTGTGTGGTGGGTTGGGTAATGTGGAAGGGGTGGTGGAGGGTTGTAGTCAGGTCAAGGAAGCTCCGTTGGGCGATGAGAACAGCACCTGGCTCCAAGACACGCACGAGACCAGACCAAGCAAAGTTGCTGGGCAGGGGTGAATGAGTAAGTGGGTGGTGAGTGAGTGATAGTGCACAGCTGTCCTGACGCAAAACACCATATAAAAAAAAGTCTACAAAAAGCTAAGAAAGACCCAGATCAGTCCGATGAATGCATCTTTGTTTTGTTTTTGTTTTTTTTCTGTGTTTTCCTTTTATTTCTATTTTTGTTTTTGTTTTGCTCGTTGTTTTCTGATATTATCTTTTTTTTTCCCTTCCTCCTCGGGTTTCAAGGAAGGGTGGAGTGATCAGATAGAACAGCGTGTCAAGCGCCGAACGAAAGAATCAAAAAAAATTCGCTGCCGCTACCATACTAATATGCAAAGAGCGGATAGGGAAAAAGAGAATCTCCCTGTGCATCCAAGGGGAATAAGATAAAAAAGATCAATTGCCCAGGGATGCAGTGATTGGTCGTGTAGTGATTAGGGCAAGCGCAAGAAGGGAAGGATACCGGTATGCAAACTAAATGCGGCAGGGAGCGCAGCTTGTCGGAATATGATAGCAAGAAGGGGAAAAAAATAATTGTATTGGAAGCTACTGTGTGAAAGATGATATCTGAATAGCTGACGAACCGGAAAGGAGAAAATGATCTCTTGATATCAGATTGTGTGAGCCGGCACTTGGAAGGGAGGGTGGTATGGCTACAGAGGTGGTATGGCTACAGAATTGGTGATCTTGGCTTCAGTGCTGGGGCGAATCAATATCCCTTATCGGAAGTATTCATCATTTTTGGTTGTTTTTACTCCACTTTGCATGCATGAAAAAAAAAGAGGCTTCCCAAAGGTGGGAATACAAGTTTCGCCAAGTTCATCGCCTTGGAGATGGTCTTCGCCTATTCTAAAAAGTCTTCCTGGTCCCTAAAGTCACTCCTCTCCCTGGGCTGATACTGCGGTAACGTCTGTTCTCAGCCATCCCGTACCCCAGTTTTCCACGGTAAATTGCTCGGCGGAACTGTTCAGCTAACAGCCTAGCCATTACCATTTCCATTCTAGGATACCGCAGCTACGGATATGGCGTACGAGTACAAGTGGGAGCAGGACGGCTGCTTCAGCCCTGTAAACGGTTTCGCAAAATCTTCTGTAATAGAGATTTGGGCCACAGAAAGAGATAAACCCGAGATCTAGCCTAGATGCCGTAAACGAAAAAGAAAGAAAGAAATAGAATACTTTGCTGTGCACGAAAATTGGAAATATCACAAAATACGACTACGCCGCGCCATGTGACCAATGAAAATTTGATTCTTACCAGCAGGCTGCCGGTAGTGGAGGTTCACGACTCGACAATGTTCTAGACGTTGCTGATACTCGGCACATACAAACTTATGTTTACACCGCATAATCTGTGAACCGAATAATCACAAAAGATAACGTTCAGCCTGAAGCATTGTTTCATTGATAAAAAAGTACTGCAAGAGTACCAAGGAAGTACTCTATTTCATGTGCTGAAACAATTCCTCGACAGGCCCATTCAAGCAGCCGAATTTATCCTGAAAGGGCCAGAACTCCGGAAGAGCGGAGACTTTCGGAGGCGAGGATAAATATCACCCCACAGCATAGAGAAAATGTTTTTGTGCGGATGCGGGGTTGTTACCGCCCTTCCGAAGGCTGCACAGGCGCTCTTGCGCTCTGGGGGTAATGATGCGACACCTTAGTCACTTACCAACATGCGATCACGGGAGGCTCGCCTTCTTCCAAAATTTTGCAAGTGATATATAAAATCCTGAACATTCCCAGATGGCTCCATACCCGCAGAGTGCTCAATTATGACGGCCGAACTCAACAGCGAGAGAGGATTTCGAGGTGAGCTTCAAGTTGCATACAAAGACAGTAGCGATCGGGTGCTTGACAGAGATCTCAAGAAACCGCGTCAGCCAAGGCGCTGAAAAAGAAAACCTGGAGCTCGAAAGATCGTCAAAAATAACAAGTTCGCACGGGAACGAAACAACCACAGCACATCGATGCCCCTTTTACGCGAAGAACTTCCCCCCACCATGCAGCCGACCAAAGAGGGGCCGCCAAACGGTGAGGAGGAGCGAAGAGAAACGCCTTTCTTTGAACCCTGCGAAATGTGTCGCGGGAAAAAGAAAACAACGGGAAGCTTAGTGTTCAATTGCGTCGTTGACAGGGACAGAAAGATCGAGAGAGAGAAAAACTCGGCGCAAAAAAGGAAAAAAGGAGGAATGAAAAAAGGCGTTGAAAAAACCTTTGAATCTCGGTAGGTGGAGGATTCTTCAGAGCTCTTTGCCTTCTTTCCGCGGATTACTCCTCCTCTTTAGAAAAATAATAATACAGAGTTTGTCGGTTTGCTTTCACAACACAGGATGGTAACACTTGAGGTCCTGAGCTCCTCCTTTCGAACTCGTACACAAGCATCCACGGTGATCCCCGATCTCGAATCAACAGCTCCGAGCATCTAAAGTTCTCCCAAAGAAACGAGGCCGGTCCGAGCCAACGATATTGCTTAGGTAACCACTTCGGCACCCCACGAGCACTAGAGGCGGCGGTAAGATGGTACGAGTACGGTAAGAGCATAAGCCAAATTACCAGCAACAGCCGCCACCGTAGGCAATTTCGCGTCATGCCGGTATTGTAAGGGTTATCGGTATCTATGCTCATACTTGTAGTTTAGCTGTGGCTCGAGCTTAGCCTCACTTCAAAGATCATGAGACTTCCCATTATGACCACCGAATCTGACAGCTGCAGGGGTTCGCCATGTGACGCCTCTATTAACGATCACGACGAGAGATCTCGCAAACCCCAAGTTCCAGGTTCCTCCAGTGAAGACGCAGGGTCACAATGGGTTTGTGGGGTAACTATAATTTAGACCGACGATGACTTGGAATGGGAATCGAGGTTTCCACACCAAATGCGGGGTACCGTGCATGACTTATTCTGTACTCGTGCGAGTAAAAACTCATGACCCACCATGGCATGGCGACTGTTACTCCCAGCTGAGCAGGCAAAGCTGGGATAACCTGAGAGGTGGGGACACAGCAGGAGTCTTGGTAAAAGTTGCCCGCAATAGGGAGCTGTCTCCGTGGAGGGGGGGCATTTCGCTATGCGCCCTAACCCAGATGACAAAAACATTTCGACCTATTGGCCCCCTTTCTGTGGCAGAGCGCTGGGCTATGTTTCTCGGCGCTTTGGAATGGGCTAGAGTATCGGGTATGGTACGTCGGGCTTTTTACTCGGGTGTCAGGGTTTATTCTCAGCATGAACTAAAGTGGCAAATAGTCAATAGAAACCCGCAAATAGATAGTTCACCAATGGTAAAGCAGAAAGTTGTTCGAGGAACCCTTCTGGTTTTCAACACACCCCCACTAGTGCCTGCGCTATTCCCAATACCATCCTTAGCTTTGTCGGCCCTACTGTTCGGGGACCACCCCTTGATACCTTCCAAGGCGTTTTAGTCAACTAGCATCACCAAATATCAATCGCCTTCACAACACCAATAGGAAAGTTTGGGCTGGAAAAGCGACCCCTTATTTTTAACATCTTGACGGCACGCCCCCCCCCCCCCCCCACCTTCTAGGGGATGCCAGATCGGTACAGTTAGATGAGTCTATGATCTTGAACACCTTCTGCGGAATCCCAGCGGGTAAACACTGTCATCCCTACAAAAAAGCCCTTTATTGGGCGGGAGAGGGCTGGCAGTGTCTAATACTGAGTTAAATCGGACGAACCGCTGCCGTGCTGGTACGGGGTCCGGTAGGAGGTGACTGGGCACTCATTTAAGGCTAACCAGCCAGAATATATCCCTGTCCATTCAGGTTATTAGCTAGTTCCTACCCTTGTACTAGTACAAGCTTTGTGCCAAAAGTTCTGGCATCCCCGCTGGTATCGCGACAAAGTTTTATGGCAGATGTGTTATAGCCCCTTGTGTTATAATACCAGTCAGGTACCAGAGCTTTTGCCATGCGGCTGTTCACACTCACGGGCAGTGCTTGGTGATTCATAAAGTATTCGGATGACTAGACGCCAAGATGTCCCAGCTTACACCTAAGCACTCGAATCTTGGCGCCAATCACGTATTTCCGATTTTCAAGGTAGATATCCGGACTCCTTGTGAAATTCGAGAGTAAATTTAGGCGCCACCCAGCGCAGTACGATCCATCATCACTATTACAATATTTGCCCTTGATGCAGTAAACATTCAAACTCCTAATATCCACTTCTTCTGAGCTCCTGCCACAGCACACCTCAATCTCAGGGCTAGAGTAACAAAGCTCGCTGCGGGCACATAAATTACCGATATGGGATTGCCTTATTGAAGTGCACAAGCAGGTGGCGTGTCTCTGCCGGCCCTCGTAACGTCATAGCTCTCCTAGGATCAGCGCTCAAGTTTCTATCTCTCGGGGCGCCTGAAACACCAGAATCCTCTCCCAGCACGCTAAGGCTATTTTGGGGCGATTTGAGTGCGGGGAATATTTGAGCTGGTTGCAATGGCCGAGTCATTTGGGCTCGGAAATGAAGTGAAATGGCCAACATCTTGACCAAGTGCGAGTACAGTACTCGTACAGTACAGCACGCTGCTGGTCGTAGCGTCCTGGGAACGAACTACACTCATGTTGCCGAATGCTGAGTTGGTCACGTGATCTTCTCTTCAGATTTGCCAACGATTTTCATAGGCAATTGAGGGCTGCTCTTTGTAGGGATGTGAGGAGGGTCAAAGCTTTCCTTTGAACGTCCCTCTCACTTCCTGTATCGAGGAATCATCGGAATCATTGAGAATCGAAGATCACGTGACCAACCCAGCACTCGGCAAACTTGAGTAGTTTTTCAGACCGCCCAAAAGACAAAAGATTGGCCCAGGAGCCACAGGAGCAATCCACCATGAACTCCATACCTCCAAATATCCAGACCAGGCCAGCATACACCATGCAAAGATCTGGGGAAACCATCAATACCGGCAAGGCGAACTCCCCTGGGCTCCCAATCGCCGTACTGCTACACTAGGAGAAGCGAACTTTTAGTCATCCAAGGATAATACTACGAGTATATAAATTGTGACTCGCTTAGTTCTGACATGAGGGAGTCTGATTTCCATCCCAAGAACCTAGGATTTGTGTATAATATATGCCCGACAATACCGTACCATGAGTGCAAACCCCCAACGCATCAACAGCTGGCTATCCTGGTAGCTCAAGAAAGAGGAGAATTCAAGAATATTTCTCCCATCATATTGCCGCCGATCAAAAAGGTGAGCGAATATGACTAGGTGACTAGATATACAATGAGGTCATTATCTGACGATTGACAATGAGTGTTCCCCTTCACCAATGCTGGAGAAAAGAATTTCGGGAAAGCCTTTCCCCCGGGAACTATCTTCTAAAGGTTAGATGAGAGTATGGTTGACGGAGTACGAACTGTGGTTGAAGCGGAGGGCTGGTTATATACCAAATATTAGTTACTGGCATTAATGGCTTAATACTGTATGAAAGCGGGGGTCTTTCCCGTTAATACCTAGGCATGTTCGGTTATTTTTGATCGGTGACAAATACCTGCTGGTAGAATGTCCAGTCGAGAGCGGCCACCGATGGGATGGCTTTTGTGGGCTACGGTAGACTCCCACCGGGCCCTAAAATGTAAACTAAAAAACTAGCTTGGCACTTTTCTAGAAATGTCAATCGAGTGATACCAAAAGCATTGCAGGTCAAGTCATGATATCATACAGATATTTTTCAATCAATAGGAGCACTAAACCTAATTCAAGAGTGATTTTATCGGTAGTTGTGAGGTAAACTAATGCACCTCTCGATATTTTTCCTAGCCAGCACCCGGAATCATGTGGTAACATCACACCTCTATGATGTTGATTTCACCAATCAAGAAAATACCCTAATTTCACTAGTGCCTCTTTAGCATGATGTGGGGAAATTCGGCGCTATCAACGCAGCAGGGGATAAAACAATACTAGCTCCAACCGATCACCTGCTACCATTATAATAAGTAAAGTGCTGTATATCGAGGGCCACGGGATCAATGGAAGTTTGTGGGCATAGAAGACCTCACATAACCCCCCTGGATGCAACGCTTAGTCGAAATAGCAAACCAGCCCTCGATGCAGCGTCTTTATCAGTCATTCCCCCTCCAAACCCAAATTCAGATCCCACTCCTTCGAACTGCAAGGGCCTCCAAACCTCAAGGTGAGAAGAGAGAAACATATAATATCTCCATGGAGCCTCCTGAGAGCCCTCCAGGGAAGATATTAAAATGGCCAACCGCCACAAATTGTATCAAGAACAAAGGTCGAACTCTCGTAAGCTTGCTAGCATTGTGAAGTCTCCCCTTGGCTTAGATTCCCACACTGGCCGGTGGATAACGATACCGATTCTACGACCCCTCACGGGCTCGGTATGCGGCGAGCTAGCAAAACAAATGGTAAGCGAGTGCTGGCACCTGTCATACCGGCACGAGTATGTGTTCTCACGCCCCTGTGTCTGGCATCAAGGAGTCATTAGTGTTATCTTCTCCTAACGAAATACAACAGATCTATAACGCCCTGCTAGAAATCCCTTCGTGTTCAATCCCGGAATTCACAGCTTTTGAGCGTACAGGCTGTTGGAAACTGTGGTCATGGTTGTGCTCTCATTTTCTCTGTTGCTGTGGTTACGAGTGACACTTCGTGACCGCTCGCGTCCCCTCTCGATATCTACACCCCTCTTCTTTCTTCCCCCCCCCTCTCTTCTCTTCTTTCTTTTCTTTTCTAATCTTCTTCTCGTTGTTCAACAAGTAATACAAGTTGTTCACTTACTCTGGAGACCGCTCTCCTTTTGAACTCGTGATACCGCTCTCTTCCACTCATGCACTCCCAATACCTCTCAACGGTGGCTACTACTAGAGAAGAACCACGGGTCGGCCGTTGTGGAAGAGAAAATAGTATGACATGAGCTCCAAGCCGCGAGAGGAGTTTATATTTCTGTAACCTGTGAAAGAGTCAAGTAAAAAGCTTTGAGAAATTCCCTTCCCCAGTATGGCGCCCAAATTTCACAAGACTGCGAAATCAAAGGAGGGTATCCCTGCTGCACTCAATTGCGTCACGTTAAATCACTCGGGGTTGTCCTTTTCGGGGAACTTTTTTCCTTCCCCCCTTGTAAGCCCATAGCAAACAAAGCTGCAGTATTGTCTAGAAACCCCAAGACCCGGCTTAGAATTTACGGCAGGATCCGATACTCTTCCGAGCCAGATAAATACTCGAGTACATCCTACCGGCCACTAGTTTGGCTTTGGCAGATCTCCCTATTTTCACAACTCCTGTTAAGTCTTCAGACTTCCAAAGCGGGCACGGTAAACAGTTCGCTGCAGCGACTGTCCTGTGCAAAACCTCCACCCTACCTCAGATTCATGCTATAACATCTCCCTATCCGCCGAGAAAGTTACGGGCCACGGTAGCCGCCTCCCTTTAGCCATCGCACTGTAAATAGTATTTAGTTATTATAGCGTGAAACTCTTGTATCAAAAATGCTCTTTCCAGAACATTGGGTTGGATATCCTCCAGGCAGGGGGTGGAAAAAAAAAGGGTCCCTCCTTCCTCCTGATACGGTAATAACGAGGGTAGATGTGCCGTACTCATACAGTACAGTACCGGCATACCATATCTTGTCTATGGCATTGAATTAACTAGGGATTTAACCAATACCCGAGATATACCGAGTGATGGTTCGGGAGTCGTGCGACCCGCCGACTCGAAGAATAGTGATTTTTGGCGAATAGAGAGGGGTATGGCGACATGCTTGGGCAGAGAGGGAGGGAAGGTGAATTTTTTGACAGACGAACCTGGTCGCCTCTGACTGGGTCTGGCGACTTACTTAACGCACAAGTACTTACTGTAATCCCGCAGTAAGCCGGTGTGCGAGGGTTGAGGTTCCGGGTAGAATGTCGTCAGCTCGATTTCCCTGCCCCTGTGGTCGAAAAAGCAACACGGGTGATACTATGGTATTGTGATGGTTCAGCTTGTAAGATAAGAGAAGGGTGGATGGTCGCTTGACTACCCTGTTCGTTCAGATCTAACCAAATATTAGATACCTTGTTGCGCAGCCAATTGAGTTACCGTATTGAAACTACCACGAGTAATAGCGATGCTCTGTAAAGTGGTTAGACGCCGTGGCTGTAGCAAGGGGCTGTCATATGTTGTCTAATGTGTTCCTTACCCCTTTCTCTATCAGTTACGCTGGGGGTCGCCGTGTTGTTTAAGTGATTGGAGGCATGAGGTACTTTTAGGAACGGAGATCAAGATTTGGCCAAATACAGGTCTGAGCAAAGTTGCTGCATAGTTGTATTGAACCAAGTCTCTGCGAAAGCCTACCTTCAGCTGCAGGACCTCCGAGCGGAGAAGGTTTGGTGTCCCGGGGTGCATTCTGCATGCATACGATACCGGTATTTTCTATGTCTCATCCGCTTCGTACCGTCAGAGCTGGCAGCAATCGATTCTGCCGACTGCAGGGTGGGCGAGAGGAGTTTGGATCATCGGAAAATCACTCCTGGGCAAGCGGCGGTGAAGGGGCCTCAGCTCCTTCTGCCCTGTTGATAACAAAACAGGATCCATTCACTCTCACCAGCCACAGGTGGAGAGGGAGAGGGCCATTGGACCAGAGACAAATCTCTTGGCGAGATGAGACAAGAGGAAGAGTTTTGTGGACGAGCCATAGGCAATTGTGAGCCATGGGGTTCTGTGCTTGGACCGTGGGCGGGAGCAGCCGAACGCGCGGGTTGCGTGGCGCACGACACCACGCATTGGAGATCAGATTGGGAAGTCCTAAAGCGGCAGAGTTCCTTTCCCCCCTTCCTAGAATAACTTTAAAGTGAAGAAAGGCTTGTTCAGTGTCAATCAATTTATGGTTCTCTAACCGCAAGCAAGAGATATGCTTTCGGAGAGCGGGAAAGGGATCGTTTGCCAAGAACATTATCAGAAGTTAAAATCAATTTTCCGGGTTTGTGGTAATTTCTTTCTTTCTTCCCTTCTCGCTCTTACTCATCGCTGACTTATCATACCAGTAATAAGACAAGAGAATGAGAGTCTAATGCTGGTCGGTCGTTAGTCAGGCTGCGGAGCTGGTTTCAATAAAACGGTGTGATGGATGCCTACTGATTGATGGATTGATTGACGAAACAAACCACACACCTTGTGGCGAAATTGGCAAGAACAGAAGGCCCAAAAATAGAATCAGGGGAGGAAGTCCGGCCATCATAAAACACTGGGTGATCTTTTATTCACTCTGGCCAATTGAACGAAAGCACGCGCAAAATAGAACGACTGTTTTAACCAAGTTTATGTCAGGCACCTGAAAATTGATGGCCCCGTTATTTCACAGAGGAAGTGAGGGAGGAGGAAGAGGTGAGCGGGCCGATAACTTTTGGATGGTTGAACACACTTGTGTCTTTCACCAAGAGAGGCAGGAGAGATAATTGCTTTGGGCTTGTTGAACAGTTCAAGACCGGATTGACCCGGGGGAAGGTTCCGTTTTGCCTTAGCCTGTTTGGCCGCTGCTGTTCCTGGCGCCCTCGCTGAAGGTGTAACGGCTGCTGGTCCTGTGTTACGGGTACCGGTATTGTCTGCTGGCAGAAAGGAAGAGGGAGGGAGGAGTATGGTGATGGCCAAGGTCTAAGTGACACTGTATCGAAATGGTATCATAATACTGGTAGATGTAATAATAATAATAATAATAATAATAATACCTGTGATGATATCTCTCCCTGTTCTTTTTCGAGAGACTCAATCTCGGCCCTTTGCTCCCCCACCCGTTGTTTACTTCTGTACGTCTGGCCAATTTAGACCGAAGGGGAAGGAAGTAAGGGAAGGGAGGAAGGAAGTTGGTTGGTGAGCCACAAATTAAGATTCGAAGGAAGCCAATCCTATGATAATAGGGTTCATTCTATTTCGTGCGTTACTGCTTCCCCAGAGTTCCCTTTGCTGATCCTTCTCCCGCACTCGTTCGTTTCAACACAAGGTTTTGGGGAGACGGGTTCAGTGCCAAAGGCATCGTCCCGGGGAAAACCACAATACCGGCCCTGACAGGAGAGGGAGGGACTGGGGCGTGGGCGGGGGTTAAACAGCACGGCGACACTGCCAACAGATTCGGTTTACAGTAGACACGCTCATTCGAAAAGCTTGAGCAAAACTTTCAATTCCTTTCCCTTTCCCTTTCCCTTTCCCCTTCCCCTACCCCCCGCCCCCAATAAACACCCAGCCACTCTTTCCCACACTCTCTCATTCGCTGTGCCCTGCAGCCTGCAAGCATCCAAGACGCCTTTTTCCGTCCCCTACGAGAGCCTGGCTGTAACATACACCCAAGAGGAACGCTGACGGGTGCACCAAACCAACACACCGCCTTTCACATTCCCTCAAGTCCTACCCATCTCATTTCTTTCTGCCCTTTCCACTCCCTCCTCTCCGTTCCATTCCATTCCCTCCTCTCTCCCCTCCCTCCCCGCAAGTCTAGCTTCGGTCGGCCGTGAGAGTTGCGGAGAGGAATTCTAATCATGTCACAGTTCGGGAATTTTCATGTAAGTCCTTTCTCTCTTCTCATTCTCCTCCCCCCTTTTTTGTTTCAATTTCAATGGAATGGGTGGTTGAGTGAGGTCTTGTATTTCCTTTGGCTTATCCACCCATCTATTGCGACTACGCGCCAAATAGAGAATGGCGGAGGAACGGGAAGAGTTTAGATGACTGATTCAACGCGCTTGATTAAATAGGACTTTTGTCGAGATTCGACATTACCTGTATGCAACGTACGTTTTTGGCCTGCCATCGCACCCACTACATTCTTCGTTATCTACGGTAGTTTCTGATCTTGAGTTCTAGCTATTCTCTCATGCTTTAGGGGCTTCAGGGGCGGTGGAAGAAGAATGGGTGGTGGAAAAAGAATGCGTGCTCAAGGGATTCAGGGCTGGCGATGGACGCGTAGCAAACTTAGGTCCGTCTCTTTCAGGCGAACACCGTTTTGCTTTTCTTTCTTCGTTCCACGGGATGGTCGATCGATTGTCTGAGTTTATGCGCAGCCACTGACCCGGTATCCAATGATAGGCTCAATATTACTGTGTGCCCTTGCAATCATAGTCTCGGTGTTACTGCTGTTGCGTTCGCAAAGGAAGAGGGCTGCAGTGGGGCGAAGGTTAGTTCTGAACGCGCGTTCTTGTGGAATTCCTGGTGCAGGGTGTGGGAGGGAAACACGCATTAACGAGGCTGGGCTGGGGAATGCAGGGAAATGCAAATATTCTTGATATTCTATATTTTAGTGTCTCTGGCGGAGATATTTACGGTTGGAGGATTTCTGACTAATCAAACGGTGCTGGTGGTATGTTTTGAGAAGAAGAATGACTTGATTTTTTTCCCGGTGGAAAGGATAGTTGCTGATGGATTTGGGGGGGGGGGGGTTTAAAGTGGTTTACTGGCATTCATTTGGGCGCGATAGTGGCAACAACATGGGTTCTATTGTTAAACGCCATTGTCGGATTCCAGTTGATTGATGATGGGACACCGCTATCCGTGGGACTGGTGGTCGGATCTGCGCTTGCATTTTTCATCGGGACTGGTAAGGCGCATTTCATCTGTTAGCGTTGAGCATTGAGCTTCGGGATCTAAATTCCCTCATAGCATATGTCGCTTTGGACACCGGCTTTGACAAACCAGGAAACTTTCCAATCAAGAATCCTGGTGAACTGAAGAATTACGCCTTATACGTCCTGTACCTACTGTTTCCGCTGGTGGCAATCGTCGCCTTTATTCTTCTGGAAGCGTTCTTGGTACTGAGGGTTTTGGGAGAAATAATGCCGATAGGTAAATTATTAGTTTACATGCGTCCCCAGCTAGGGCGTTAAAAACTAACAATAAGATAATAGTCCGCCTGGGAGCCGCAGCATTATTCTTCGCTATCGGCCAGATCTTCAACTTCGTTATTAGCGTTCACATCTGCCGTGCTTCGAGCGGCAAGATCGACGGTGCTCTCTTCGAGACATTATTCACGTTGTCCGCTGTAGTCGCTGTGTGGTTCTTTTGGAGCAGTATCACGGAAGACGAATGGCCAGATGATCATCCGATGAACCAAATGTCCGAATCAGTCTATCCTCCATAAATTACAGGACAAAGGCAAAGGAAAAGCCAAAAAGCTTGGGTTTGATGATCATGTTTCCTTTTTTTCTTCCTTTCTTTTGTTTGTCTGTGCGAGCGGTATCTTTGCTTGATAACGGGTCTATATCAAGATGCATGCATGATTGCCAGGGGGGTGAATATCTTATAAGCTACTTGCCGCCATAACAACTACCACTGCCGAACTCGAATCCGCGACCGAATCGGTTAACCATTTATAACTCTAAAACCTTTTTCCTTTGACCGTTCTTGTTATCCTTGGTTCGTGTCTTTGTTCCTTCTCGTACAGCGAATGATACCTATGATACCCGTCTCAATCTTCCTCCCGCAAGCAAGTCCCGGAGTCTGCGAAAGCTTGTGACTGATAGTCTGGCGGGCAAGCAGACAATCAAGCAGTCTGAAGCATATCAGCACCGGGGCTCTGTTTTCCGTGTTTTTCTTCTTTCTACTTCTCGTCTCGCCTTTGTTTATTTCTGACCTAGCTTGGTCTGGTCTTGCCCAGCGTGACACCCTTGGCTCAATCGTTTTCAAGGGGAAGTCTTGCGTCTGCGTTTCTACTTTCTGGTTTTGGCCAGTGGAGGAACGGGATGTGTTTGGGATGTGGATATTTGCGTTTAGGATAGGGTGTTTACATGTCTGGGATTCGATATCGATATTGGTATTGGAGGGGGGATTAATACTTTTTTTTCGCTTTTGGTTTTGGTATGTAATATTTTATGGAATACTGGTGCATACTCTTGGTAATGGGCTTTGGCGGTATTGGAGGAAGGAGGGGGTGGCCTGAGGGGAGTGTTTTGTGATGGTCTCCTTTTACTCTTTTTTTACCATTCATTGCTGAAGGGAAAAAAGAGAGAAGCTACGATGGGCTGGGCCTCCCGAGAAAAAGGAGCAAGGCTGCAATCTGGTATATGGGAGGATGGATGGATGGATGGGGATATATCATGTACATGTAGTTACTACTTTTCATTTTTTTCATTTCATTTCATTCTTTCTAAAGATTTCAACGGTCATGCTAGAACATACGTTAATAAATAAACGAACCTTCCTAACCGCTTTCTCTCCCTTTTATTCTTTCTTATTCGCTATGCTGGCTGATATGAAATGTAAGATCCGTATCTGTGCTCAAACGCATGTTCTTTGCATAACAGCTCTTCAGCAGACCTTTTGTGTTTTGCTCTTGCGGCCTCCTCCTCCTCCCCCCCGTTTATCTCGCCTCTCCTCGCTCGCACACCCGCACTTAAGGAAAAACCCTAGAGAAACCGGAATCTCGGAGTGAGCGAAGGACTCCTTGAAATCCTTGCGAATTAGAGATTCGTGCTATGGTTGCTCCTGGGAGGTTCCCATGGGGGTGGAAGGAGGGAAGGAGGGGGAAGGGGGAGGTAGGGGGTACTGCGGGTCTCTCCATGGGGATGTTAGAGAGGGTGGTACCAGGCGGCTTTTGTTATTGGGAGGGGGAGGAGGTAGGAAATAGGATAGATTGGTCTGCTTGGATTGGGGGGGGGGGGATTGGGTAGGCTGGCTGACGGAGGGGGCTAGATTTGAGAACTCGAATGAGAAAAAAAATGTATAGCACGTTAGGACAGTTTTTTGGTGAGCAAATCCCTCTATTAAAATATGTTGTTTGTTTGATAACCCCCCATTACTGCGCCAGCATCCCATGAAGCACTATCACACCCTTAAAGTGTCTCAAATTAGCCTTCATCCCCTCCCTTACCCACCCAGGGTAGAACCTAGGTAAGGAAGGACTCACCAACAACCGCCCTAATGCTGGCGAGACGCCGACCAGACATTCTTCAGCAGCCCATCCTCCTGGGCGAGCCTATTGAGCGAGTCGTCGCTCTCGCCCATGCTCCTAACAAACCCGGAGAGCGCGTAGGTGATGTTCTCGCCCGTATAGCGGCCGGACTCGTCCACCTTCCCGACTGAGATCTGCACGGATGCATGGTCTTTTGCCTTGATGATGCGGTTGGTGGCGTTGCACTTGCGGGGGACATAGAGGTCGACGAGTTCTCCTGTATATCATGTGTTAACAGATTCATTAATCGGTTGGGTTGAGTGAAGGAAGATTTGTTTTGGGGGAGGGAGAGCTTGCCCTTGTCGTTTTCCATTTTGAACGATTTTGGAGGATTCGGAAGCTTGGTTTTGGGATGCTGTGGGGGAAATCGTGGATCAGTTGATGAGTGGAACTTTTTTGTAGGGAGGGAGGGATGTTGCTCACTGAGTTCGTTAATCAGTCGTCAAACAAGAAGAGGGCGTGAGGTTGGGTTGCGATGGGCCTTAACTTTCGTTCGTTCGCTGTGAAGGCGTGTAGTTGAAATTGCCCAGTTGCAGCTCACCCAACAACTTTGTTGTGTGGGGATGAATGTTGTTGTAGGGTAGGGCTGGGACTGCTGATGCACTCTTTCGCCCTAGGGATGCCATAAACCGTTATTTCTCCAATGAATATCGGAGAAACGTTCTTCCACTCCCGAACTTGCTTCTGCTTCTTTTGCTTTCGTAATCTGGGCTCTGATGAGTAACTTGCTCCCGATTTTAACTTTCCTTCAACAAGGCAGCTATTGTACGACTGCTACAGCTACAACTACTAATTTAACAAGCTCACGAACGAACCGCGTTTGACGAGAGTGGGGAATTCTTTGCTGGCCTGAGGGTTTTCTAGGAGGAACGATGGCAGATTCAGACGAGGACTACATCGCCACCGATGACGAGGAGATAGGAGCTCACAACGTCGGCAAGGGCGGGCGTCACCGAGGGGGTGCGGGAGCAGGAGGAGGAGGAGGAGGAGGAGGGAGTGGTGCTCGATCGAAGAATGGCAGCAAACCCGGCGGCACCCAGAAGCGAGAACGATGGGAGGACATTAAGAGGTCTTGGGATAACGTCGTTGAAGGGGAAGACGGGAGTCTGTCTTCCACCGTCGCGGGGTTGTTGGAAGCTGGGAAACGGAAGAGGTTAGGGGACAAGAAATTATGCCCCCCTTTTTTTCTTAGGGGATATCTAATGATTGGTGGGGGATGTGTGTTTGACGATCCAGGCTATTGAAAGATACCACTCCTCTACAAAGAGGTATTATCCGACACCTAATCCTTATCCTCGACCTCTCCTCTGCAATGATGGAGAAGGACTTCCGACCTACACGCTATCTAGTCTCGCTGCGGTACGCTTGTGACTTTGTCCGGGAGTACTTCGAGCAGAACCCCATCTCGCAGCTCGGTGTCATGGGAATGCGAGATGGCCTTGCGGTACGAGTTAGCGATCTCAGTGGGAATCCTGTGGACCATATCGAGGCCATAGGGAAGCTCCGCCTGGACGAAGGGAAAGGTGCACCGTCGCTGCAGAATGCACTGGAGATGTCGAGGGCTGCGTTATTGTTGGTATTTCCGAGACTTGTTGAGTGAGGTTGCATGAAAGAGAGAGATAAAAGGCTAAGTGGTTATTTCTTGTTATAGTCATGCGCCGTCACACGGTACGAGGGAGGTAGTTATCGTGTTTGGTGCGCTTTTGAGTTCGGATCCTGGGGACATACATCAGACAATTAATCACTTGGTTGAGGATAAGATTCGGGTTAGTGTTGTGGGATTGTCGGCTCAGGTCGCTGTGTGCCGGGAGCTGTGCAAGAGGACGAACGCTGGGGATGAGAGTATGGTTTCTTTTTATCAATTGAGATCGTGATATCTGCTAATCGATACCACAGGTGTCTACGGCGTCGCTCTGGACGATAAACATTTCAGAGAGCTACTTCTCGATACAACTGTTCCCCCAATAACGCGCTCTGCGAAGATGAGTGCTTCAAGCCTGCTCATGATGGGTTTCCCCTCTCGCATGGTGGAAAAAACAGCTTCGTTATGTGCATGGTCCGTCCGATCACTTATTCCAACTTTCGTAAATGCCGACTAACTTTAAGACTACCAGCCACTCAACGCTGACGAAAGGTGGCTACCTCTGCTCCCGCTGCTCCACAAAGGTCTGCGCGCTACCGATGGAATGTCCAGCCTGCGGCTTAACCCTCATTCTCTCCACCCATCTTGCAAGGTCCTACCACCACCTCTTCCCGTTAAAAAATTGGATAGAGGTTCCCTGGAAAGCGTAACCTCCCACTTCCTCTCTCTTCCGGCTCTGCTAACCGTCTGTACCGTTCTTTAGAGCGTCAAAGTCAACCCACTGCTACGCCTGCCAAATCCCATTCCCCCACCCTCCGACAAAACCCGAGGAACTCTCCGCGCCGGCAAAGACCGCTACGGGGACCTCTGTCTCAAGTAGATACGCTTGCACGATATGCCACAACCATTTTTGCATCGACTGTGATGTGTTTTGTCACGAGACTTTATACAATTGTCCCGCCTGCCAGTCGAGCGCGCCTAAAGGGAAGGTTTCTAATGGCGCCGGGGGTAGAGGCGATCCTATGGAGGTGGATTGAGTGAGTTATGGCCAGTTGTGGTGTAATGCTATGTAGAGCGTGTTTAGATTTTTTTTCCCCTCCCTTTCCTCCAATCCTTTATCACGGTGAGCTGATATGCACAATGTATCATAACGTTTCTTTCTTTTGGTCTGGGAGTTTGTTCTTCCCTATTTTGCCTTACACAAGCCGGGGCTTTCTGGATTATGTCCTGTGAGGCGGCGGTCAATATAAATATGGATGAATGTATGAATGAAACATAAACATTGCTTGTCCGACCCCAATCCCAGATCCCTTTCCCACCCACCTACCTTAATCACCAGCGTGCACTGCAGGCGACGACACATAAGGGCGGGCACTCGGTCAATCCAGACCTTCTCATATCCAGGGAGGTCCTAGCAACGACGGTACATCCAAATTCCACGGAAGGGGATGTCTCGGATGATCCGAGACCGAGATATATGCGGCAAGCCCCAACCATCGTGGGGTGGGGCATTTGGTGGCTATATCTCCCTCCCCCCCCTTCCCTGTCTCCCTTCCTTCCAGGAATTTCCTCCCTCCCCACAAATGAGAAGGGGAGTAAACAAAAAGAGCAAAAAGAGAAAGTAAATTATATATGATACTCCCACCTCCACCAACCTTAACAACGACAAAAACAAAAAAAGAACAAAAACACAATCCTCCTACTAGGGCTACAGGCTACGCCAACAAATGTACTCGTACATCCGCAAAGCAGGCCACACATCCCAGAAATGCCTCGCAGCGCTAGGACACGGCCTGGCGGCGACCCGTTCGCTGGCGGCGGGTATGCTCTCGACGAATGCCGTCTACCATCCACCCTCTGGGGCCCGTCTCCTGCCGATTGCGTTTGCGATGGTGCTCGGCGGGGGGGGGTGCTGTACTTGCTGTTGTGCATCACGGATTTGTTGATTGTTGCGCGGGTGCGGGGGGTTGAGTGGGTTGACTAATGCGAGGAGGGCGTGGTGGTGGTAGCGGAGAAGGAGGTTGGGATGGAGTTCGTGGGGTGGGTCGAGTGAGGGGTTGTGTAGGAAGAATGGAATACTCTGGGCGTGGGAGGTTTTCTCCCGGGTGAGGTGTGGAGTATTTCCATAATTCCTCTTGCCGTTTTTCTTCTTTTTCTTCTTTTTCTTGCTTGTATTCTAACCTCAGATGCATAAGATTGAAAAGAGGATACGAGGGGCTTTATTTGATTGGTTGCATTTATTCATTTGGGGGGTATTTTGTTATTACTTTAACTGTCGGGGTTTAATAGACAGGACATCTTCTGGCTACATGAAAGAATTACAAAATAGATATAATCCCAAAGTCCAAGAGAGGAAAATAAGAGAAAAACAAGAACAAAGGAGACCTGCCCTCCTTTTCCATCGGCGCCCCGTCGCAATGAACATAAGGGGTAGACAACAGAGAAAAAGAAGGGATCGATGGTGGTAATGGTAATAAGAGCCCCTAGCCAACTACTCGTACAGATAGAAAATACATGAAAGAAAAGAAGGGAGCAAAATATGCTTTAAGATTTTGTTTTTTTCATCTTCAAATGGACATAAGAGAGAAATAGAGTCATGTGGGTTGTGTGGCCGTTAAAGAATGACAAAGATGTCAAGTTGGTGGCTAGGTTATAGTGTCGCAGTAGAGAAGTAGTAGTTGTCCCAGAGGTATTGATAATCATCGAGAAGACCTGATACAAGGTTTAGAGCGGGCTTGTCGGCCAATTTGGTGGAAATTGCTTTCAACCAGGGTCTATGGATCACGTTAATTTTCCGACAACTGTAGCAGGGATTGTGGAAGAGGACTTACCCAGTAACATTCTCATAGAATGCACCTCTGACACCCCACCAACCCATCCCCCATGCTCTCCTGGTCATCTCCTCCCTCTCCAACGCAGTCAATCCCTTCATTCCACCAGGAACATTCATCTCAAAGTCTCTCTTCGACAACTGCCTAGCAGCATACTCCAAACTGAAGCCGATGAGCCAAGGCCTCCACGATTTCTTATCCTGTGCCCACTTCTTCATGGCAAGGGCATATATGACTGGTCTGATTATGTAAAGAACCTCAGCATAGTAGCCTGTGCCGCGGATCCGATGAAGAAGCTGTGATGGCGGCTTGATATCTTCTGCTGTGAGGACCTTTGTGAGGAGGTATTGCGAGATTTGGTTCGTTGCGGGGAGGGAGGGAAGGGAAAGGCCCGTGCGTGGCATTTTCCACGTCTCCTCGGGAGGAGAGGATTCTGGGCCCAAGTTTTCCTCAAGTGTCTGGGGATCGATTTCCCGTTCGGGAAGAGGAGGTGTGAGTAGTGGGCGTGAGTTTGTTAGACGCAGGAGGAGCAGTCGGCAGATTGCTCTATTTTCATGTTAATATTTGGCCCTTTTGGAAGAAGGCTATTGGGAAGAGTACTTTATCGCCTCCAGAATAATAACGGCTCTCCAACGCATCTTTTGCCCTCTCCTCTTAGCCGACATCTCCCACAATAGCTCAGTATACTGTATCATAGTAACAATCAACGCGAGTTTCTTGTAACCGGGGCTCTTCTGTGTCCAAAATCTGGTATAACGATTATGCGGCGACGGTTTCTGCGCACCGGGGGGCATCTTCGTGACGGCGCGAGCCAGAAGCGAGTCATGGTAAAGCGAAAGTATCTGTATACCGCTGTGGAGCGACTCGGACGCCAACTCTACATCTTTAAACCTGGCTGTTTCTTCGGTCAGCAAACAACTCGCGTTAAACTATGGGAGAGTGTTCTTGTTAACCTGGGACGATATAGGTCAGGGACCGTAGTGCTGATTCGATTTGGGAAACGGCACCAGCGTTCTTTGTGATGAAATCGCCGTACATGGTGAGGGACGGATGTAGTTTGGAGAGACTGGCCATCGGCGAGAGGGAAACGGGAAGGGGCTATTGATTGTTATAGGAGGGGAGTAGTGTGATAGGCTGGGAGGTTGCTACGTGTAGAATGGATGGGCTGGTCCAGTATCTGACCATCCCAATGTCTCTGATTTCCCGATCGGAGGCTTTAATCTTGAATTTGAGGTGTTTTTTATGTATGGCTGAATGTTTGTCTCTTTGTCTCGATGTAATCTTTCTCCCACTTTGGTTATCCTGAAGTCGTTCTGGTTGGGGAGATGTTCTTAAAAGGGGGAGGGAAGAGTTATCGATTGTTCAATTGTAGCTGGGTCCAACCTTGGTGACACTGGGGAGTTGTGATTGCCTGAATACCTTAAGCTTACCAGTACGGGTGCGTACTTGCACTGGCGTAGAATGCATCCCATATCCCTCGGATCTCGCTTAAATGACTGAAATTTCATTAGGCACGTGTGTGGATGTGTGTGCGTGTTTGCGTAACTTCCGCGTCTACTGTAACCACCGGTTACTCGCTTGGCCTGTTTGGCCCTGAATGATAACAATGATGGTGCGAGTTGGTGGTACAAGTACAGTAGGGTGCTGTGCTGCAAAAGACGCTCTGACGCGGGAGACTTCATCGCAACGCTGACAACCTTAACCCCACATCTCTTCTCTTCCGTCCATCTCATCTCCAAATCCTAGGCACGCGCTCAGCCAGATTGGGTCATCCTAGTCCATCCTTGGAATTATTTTATATCATCACGATCGATCACTCATAACTTGAACCACCATCCAGAATCTTAAGTATTCCTAGTTTGCTAAACACCGCCCCGCCCATTCTGACCCAATATTACATACTGTAGATAAGTTTAACTGAGTTCCCAACATCGAATTCCACAAAAAAAATCCCATTCACCAATTGTCGAAGTTGTGTTTGAAGCCCAATGACTTCGACTACTGCCATAGACTAACTAGTTGGTTTTGGATTGCGCGCTAACCTACATGTCAATTGTTGATATGCAAACGGACCATGTCCACCTCTATCCACGCTGACCCACTTGTAGTTTCGAAAAGTCCATCCCTGGCACCGAGCCCCGCGGGTCTTTTGATTTTTCAGCACCCAGCAAATACTATCGCCTCACCATTCTTACAAGACTGATATCGGTAACAGGACCGAGGGCTTGCAAGACACTCTGGCCATTCCCCAAAACAAAAACAATCATAGTACACAAGGTAATCAAGACAATCACAAAAGGAACCAAATATCGTGACCGCACACGAAACACTCTGATTGATGGGATCGATTCGAAGAGGAGGAAAAAAGGAATAAATAAAGCACCATGCACCTACCCTAACCACCATGACCCTTTTTCCGAATCTTTTTCCGTTCAGTGCCCAATTTTAGTTCTTCATCGCACACCCAGATCAGGGAGCTCAAAAAGAAAGCCCGAGGAATGAGGTTGACAGGAAAGAAATAGTGGGGGAAAAGAGAAAGAGAAAGTAATTGGAAAAGGAAGAGGGGAAATAAAGAAGAATCAATGTATCAGGAAAGCTAAACAACATTTTCGCAAGATTTAGAAATCAAAGCTTTTGGTAAAAAAGGATATACGCCACCTTACTATCCTTTCCGATGTATCTAGCACCTTCCCCCTTATTTGTAGTACCGCTCCCATTGGCCGTCACCTCCTCCCATCCGTTGACCCAACCTTCATTCTCTTCTCCGTCATTTGTGTTATGTGATCCGAGGTCCTTGACATCGACTGCAACCTCCTCAGAACGTACCCTTCTAATCACAGTGTCATCAAGTCTGATCCAATTTTTGGCATCCTGACGCAGGACGTCCACTGTATAGTGACCACCGCTAGCTGATTTTCCATGGTGGTAAACAACCCCAATTAGTCGATATTTCGCCGATGGCCCTGCCCTCTGTGTTGGACTCATAGCCTCAGGAGGGATTTGAAGCTCCAGGGGGTACCCAATCTTTTTCCAAATTTTTTGAGTGCCCCCAGTATTATCGTACTGAAATCGCTTGAGATGCAAGATTAGGACGGGAGGAAGGGTTTCAATAAAAACTTGCTTTTTGGCGACGACATTGGGGCCCTTGGGCGACTTAAAGTCGCCTTGAATTTTCTCGGGTGTGGTTAGATGTTTTAAAGCATCGACCACAGATCGGACCTCTGGCGCTTGAATATCTAACTGCAGTGGGGTGTATGGCTCTAGTGTAACGGAAACCTTGAGTCCGGGAACTTGGAACACTGATCGAAGCTTTCCTCCGAATATTTTGGTGATAGGTGATTCTGATATCTCAGTGGTGCGGGTTGTCGCGGTCTTTTGCTTGTGACCAACCTCCATCCACCCGGACTCGTCTGTATCGTCCATTGAAGAGTCGCCGCTTACGCTCGAGGCGCCGTTCCCATCAGATTTCCTCATCATTTTGACGGCTTCTTCATGGAGCCCATCCAACAAAAATCCTAAGAACTCTTCTGCGTCTTGCTGATGTCCTCTCTGCGAATAGTTAGTAATCCGTACATCCTGGGCTCCTGAATAAGTGACTTACCCTCATATGTGTGAAATTCTTCATGTTATGTATGACTTCGTAGAGGAATTCTGGAACGAATGGCTCTCCTAGAGCTTCTAGGTCCTGCTTAACAGTCATTGGAGTGACGCGAAATTCGCGCATAAACATTATCCTATACACTATTAACTATTGAATTCTGAGTGCCACTAGGATGACAAACATGGCGTCAATAAGCGGAGTCTCGCTCTTGAAACTGTGAACAGCCTCCTTTCCGACACGATCCAAAAAGTAGTAAAAAGGGCCACAGAAAACTAGCATTTGCAGAACCTGTAAAATGGTTAGTTTTTGGTATCAATGAGTAAAGAGGGTGATTTTACATACAGCATTCATAAAGCACATATTGCCAGTGTTGACCAGACCACGTGGCTCAAGAAATGGAATGGTAAATGATCCTGTAGGTCTAATTTGGAAATCATTCAAGATTTGCGGAATAGACCCTGCCTTCCCGTTTGATGTCCCATTAGGTTGAATGACTGCTACTCTAGTGCCTTCGGTGTCCTTTCCCGGTGCGGTCTTGACTAGCTCAGCCCATGATTTGGGGACTGCGGGTACAACCGCCGCAGGCGGTGTCGGGGCGGGCTTCACGGAGGTTTCTGAGGGAGGGGTGGATGAGGGAGGTTCAATATGGGCTTCTTTGGCCTCCGTGGGCTTTGGCGCTTTAGGAGCCCTAGGCTTTATTATGGGCACAGCTGGCGGAGTCAGAGGTAGCGCGGGCACCAGTTTGTGAGCGATGGCAGTGCTAGCAGATGGGGGCGCCGTAGATGTTGGGGTGGAGGGGTTCGCAGATCCTATCTCGGACGAGGGTTGCGTGGTCTCTGGGGTAGGTAATTCTGAAATATCTGGCTGCGGTATTGGGATGGTGGGGGTCTCTTGGACTTGTAGATCGACTGGAATAACTGGGACTTTCGTGTCATTTTTTGTCGAAGTTTCGACACCCTTGAAAGGACGCCGTCTTCTTCTGGCCGGGAAGGGTGCGTCGGGGGAGGAGTACCATGGGAGCTAGAATAAGAAGTGTTAGGCAGACACAGATGAACATGTGGAGATTCGGGGGAAGTACCTCAACGTATGCCGGCCTAGAAAATTGCACGGGTGCCGGTGGTGGTGGCGGCGGAGGGGGAGGGGGAGGGGCTACCTGGGGAATATGGTGAATAGGTGGTGGTGGTGGTGTCGGATAAGACGTAACAACGACCGGGGGAGACGGCACTTGCATCGCTGGACGTTGAGGTGCAAGACCCATTGGTACGGCTGGAGGCGGAACATATGCACTAGTGCTCTCTCTTCTCCCCCGGAGCTGGGTGCTGCTTGGAACCGCGGGCACCGCAATATAGTTGTTCATGATTATGCCGGTTTTTTGGGACCCAGGGCCCCAAGGAAAGCAGCTACTACGACACAGTCGGTGTGGCTTATTATTCCACAATGACCGACTGTGTTGAAGTGGCTGCGGAAAAGGCCTAAACGGTAAGGCGGGTCAATTCGAATAGATACTGTATGACGGTGGAGGGGGAAGATTCGGGTGGCGGGGAGCAAAGTGACCGTTGATGAAATGCTGGCTCGAGGCGAAAGAGGGCTGCCGCAGCGAGGAGGTTTATTGAAATAAAGCGAGATGGCCTGTGCTTTAAGGAGTAGTCGCAGAGAGGGCGTAAATAGCAAGGAGAGAATTTGTGGAGGAGGTGAATGAATGTTTGTTGAGTTACTGCGTCGTCAACTTGAAAGGTGGGAGAAGAGACAGAGAAAGAAGGTTTGTCGCTTATTAATTTTTGCTCTTTTCCAGGTGCGTATCATACTAGCGTGTGTGGGAGCGGGCCTAGGGGTTCGGCTTGTTCACCTCGCCCCTAGTCCACTATAAATTTTATGATTGCTCGATTTTTAGGAGGTGCCTAATCTGATGCCACGGAATCAATAAAAGATATTATCACTGGTAGAGATTTTTTATTTTTACATTAAATTTTGTTTCTATTTACTCTACAAATGCTCATCCCGGAGCTTTTTCAATGGCTAGCACGTGACTAGATAGTTGCCCTCTAAGGTTCGGCATTCGATCGTGGCACAAAACTGAATGGATGTCACACCAATACCGTAGCAAGGGATACTGCACTTGGTAGCTAAGGGAGCACGAAGTTCTCTGACATCCGTACTCGCAACCACAAGAGCGAAAAAAACTCACTCTGCAGTAAAGTTACCGGATAGGTGGCACTCCTCTTTCAATTACTCGTGCTTCTCATCCAAGATTTCCCTTCCCCATTTGTCGTAGTACGTAAGGTAGTTCTTTTCTACGAGCACTGAAGAGGTATATCGCGTCCAAGTACTCGAGCAGTGCAAGACTGGAGGGGGCGAAATCTAGCAGATTCTGAGAAAATAGGTGCTCATGACATGAATTCTGGGCTTTGGCTTGATATGCACTCCTGTCCAAAAAGATCTCGCCGATCCAAAAGTACTCTGGAGGGGCTTGGCGGCAGCAGAGGTGCCAGTACTGTACTTGAGTAAGAGTCGGTTTTCATATACTAAGTAGCTCATATTCGAGTTGTCCATAATTTCTCTTAAGGAGGAATGAGGATTGGCAGGGATTGCTCTTTCCACTTGTTGAATATGTGATATTTTTGGTCTTCCGGACTGGGGAGCATCTTTAACGGAGTCTCGTAGACTGTTTTGATACTTCTGTTGCTGCCAAGCCCCGCTGGAGTACTTTTGGATCAGCGAGAACTTTTTGGACAGGAGTGGTACTCGTGTATCTGTCCTAGCCAATGAGCATTGCCAATGAATCGCCCTTTATAATATGCGGCTATGTATTAAACTTAGTCGCCTTAGAAAGGCTCTCTCAATGAAGAGGCATCGTGAATTGAATTTGATGAGATTGAGCATTCTTGCCATACATCTACGCGATCCTGATCTTCCTGATATTAGTGTGCACTAGTTTTACACTACGAGAACACTATCCTTTTTTTTTTTGGTGGAAAGCAGCCGCCAATACGTACTACGGCAAACCGGGAAGGCAAATATTGGATGAGAAGCACGAGTATTCATTCCTGTATTTGTTCTCAGATACGAGTGGAGTAGTGAAGAGTTTTTATTGGAGGAGTAACGGGTTGCTGGTTGAATAATTTTATCCGGATTTGTCCAAAACGACTACCAACTACTCCGACTCTGTGCCTTGGCCCACTTCTGAACGTGTATGAACGAGAGTCCACAAATTTTATCTTGATGTCAGAACCTTTGCACACAGAGTTCGAGGGGCGCCAGAGTAGGACAGTTACCGATTTGTCCGGAGAGCTGCTGTGGTCTAGCTTATTTCGTGGGGGGTTGTTATTTTGTGAGGGAGGTTGCGTTTGAACGTTCTGTTACTTGCGAATTCTTATTTAATCCAGATGCATAGGTTGATCAATTCTGCATATTTTTTTTGAAGGGTGATTGATGGGATTGGGCGTCCCGTACAAGTAAATCAGTAATTTATTCCACAGTCATTGATACAGGATGAATCAGTGGGTAATAGAGTCATTCTTGGGGATGATTCCTGTCGAAATGGTTATTGAACTTGGGTGGTATAGCTAGCTCTGACTCTAGAAATACTATTGTCTAATCCAGCTTAATACCATGGTGTGGCCTATGTAACTTATGGTCGTTGTTCTGGTCTCTGGGTTGCAAAATGGGCAGGGGACTATCCTGGGCTTTCCCTGGTTAAAGTGTTGATAGTGGCACTGCATACAGCGTCCCTTTGCCTAGGGATTTAATTTGTATCCTGAAATGCCTATAAATAGGATTTCCCGGAAAGTTTGATAAATCTCTCTTTTTTGTTCTGGTGCTATAGCAGCAAGGCGCTGCGCCCTTCTCCATGCGCCATATATGGTTTGAACCGCCCGAGGTGAGAGAATATAATGTCCTCTTACCGTCCTGAAATATTGCTGGCAGCATAGCTATGGGTGAGATTAGTTCTGGAGTTGAATATAGGAGTTTTCGCCCAAGTCTGTATTCTTATGCTAACCTTCGCCTGGCTCGGCTCTTTCGGGAAAGTGGAAAAATCCATAGGATAAGGCACAGTCTACTAGTAGATGGCGAGACACCAGGAGCAATCTAGGTTACATCGGCACTCTAGAATCACTTGATTATGATACACATTGACAACTGGCGAGTGACCATCCGTGAACCGAAATATGGTCGATTAGTAATAATATTATGATTTGTATTGCTAGGATGCCATTGGTCCCGCTCCACTGCAACGACTTGAGGTCCCCTCCATCCTCCCCTCCTTCATTTGTCTGTTTGACCTGCCTCCCCTCCTTCCTTTCTGTCGACCTCAATTCGTCCACGATGATGCGGCAGAGGGTATTACGGAGCCTGAAACCTTCGGGCCGACTCCTTGCGACTTCACCGACAGCACGGAGGGCCTTCACCTCTACTCCGCTCGCCCCCGCCGAGGTAGAAATCACCATTGACGGAAAAAAGGTCACTATTGAAGCGGGATCGGCTCTGATTCAAGCTTGCGAGAAGGCGGGAGTTACTATCCCCCGGTACTGCTATCATGTAACATTCCTCGACTACTGCTTCAGCAAAAAAATTAAGCAAAATATCGGATTAGGGGGCTGATGGCTTCAACAGGAAAAATTGATGATTGCTGGAAATTGCCGTATGTGCCTGGTTGAGGTTGAGAGGGTGCCTAAGCCGGCGGCGTCTTGTGCCTGGTTGGTTAAACGGGATCTTGATTTGGAAATATACTTGCTGACTGTATCACAGGCCTGTACAAGCTGGCATGGTAGTTAAGACTAATTCTCCGATAGTACACAAAGCCCGGGAGGGAGTAATGGAGTTCTTGCTTGCCAACCACCCGCTGGACTGCCCTATCTGCGACCAAGGTGGTGAATGTGACTTGCAGGATCAGTCAATGCGCTATGGTGGTGATAGAGGCCGTTTCCACGAGGTTGGCGGAAAGCGCGCTGTGGAGGATAAGAATATCGGACCCCTGATCAAGACGTCTATGAATCGCTGCATTCACTGTACCCGCTGCATTCGATTCGCCAATGATGTTGCCGGTGCTCCGGAGCTTGGATCTACTGGGAGAGGGAACGACATGCAGATAGGCACTTACTTGGAGAAGAATCTCGACTCGGAACTCTCTGGAAACGTTATCGATCTTTGCCCTGTTGGAGCCTTGACCTCGAAGCCATACGCTTTCCGTGCGAGGCCTTGGGAGCTAAAGCCCGTTGAATCAGTTGACGTCCTTGACGCCTTGGGATCGGCTATCCGTGTGGACGCTAGGGGGATGGAAGTCATGCGTATTATCCCTCGATTGAACGACGACGTTAACGAGGAGTGGATTAACGATAAAACCCGTTTTGCTTGCGATGGGCTTAAGACTCAGAGATTGACTATGCCTTTGGTAAGGAGGGACGGCAAGTTCGTTCCGGCTACTTGGGAACAGGCGCTTGCGGAAGTTGCTTCGGCCTTCCAGAAACTTCAACCTAAGGGCGATGAGGTTAAGGCTATTGCTGGTCACCTTGTTGAAGTAGAGTCTTTGGTGGCGCTCAAGGACATGCTCAACAGACTTGGATCAGAGAATCTCGCTCTTGACCAGCCACTTGGAAACCAACCCCCAGTGCATGGTGTCGATATTCGTTCCAACTATCTATTTAACTCTAAGATCTTCAGCGTAGAGGAAGCAGATGCCATCCTCCTTGTGGGAACCAATCCCAGACACGAGGCTGCGGTTTTGAACGCTAGAATCAGGAAGCAATGGCTCCGGTCTGACCTTGAAGTTGGACTTGTTGGCGAAAATTTTGACAGCACATTTGATATCGAGCATCTCGGCCAAGACGCCGCTTCCCTGGAGAAAGCTCTAGCTGGCGCATTCGGCCAGAAGCTGCTAGCGGCCGAGAAGCCCATGATCATCGTCGGCAGCGGGGTCACAGAGCACCCAGACGGAAAAGCCTTCTACCATATAATTGGCCAATTCGTAGATAAGAACGCTAACAAAATAATTACCCCAGAATGGAACGGGTACAATGTTCTCCAACGCGTATGACCCCTCAGCCCGAATCTACCATACATAATTCTCTAACATAAGTCCAGGCCGCCTCTCGTGCCGGAGCCTACGACGTCGGCTTCGTCTCACCCTCCCCCACAATCTCCCAAACCACGCCCAAGATAGTCTGGCTCCTAGGTGCTGATGAGATAACTCCTAATGATATCCCTAAGGGCGCCTTCGTGGTCTACCAAGGCCACCACGGTGACGTCGGAGCCCAATACGCGGACGTGGTTCTCCCCGGCGCGGCCTACACCGAAAAGTCCGGGACATATGTTAACACGGAAGGCCGCGTCCAGCTAACTAGAGCAGCAACCAACCCCCCAGGCGTCGCCCGTGAGGACTGGAAAATCATCCGCGCGGCGAGTGAGTTTTTGGGTGCCGCTTTGCCCTACGATACCTTGGCCGGGTTGAGGACTCGCATGGAGGAGATCTCCCCGGCACTGACGCACTACGACATCGTCGAGCCAGCATCCCTCGCTGCGCTGGGTAATAAAGTGCAGATTGTGGATGCGAATAAGGGTGCGAAGACCAGCAGGGCGCCACTGAGGAGGGTTATTGAGAATTTCTACTTTACGGATGCCATATCTAGGAGGTTTGTTCCCCCGCCTCAATACCCATTCCAAACGCGGTAGCAGGAGCAGTATTGACCAAAGTGCGCATATAGCTCCCCGACAATGTCCAGATGCTCCGCTGCAAAGATGGCCAGAAGCGGCATCGAGGAAGATCCTAGCCCTGGGGAGGCAGCGTACGCCGCTGGCGGGTAACCTAGATGCCATTGTTAAATAAAAATGAATGCTATCTTTGCTTTTTCTTTTCTTTTCTCCTTATTGACTTTTTTGTCATTTTTGCACACTTTATACAGCTGGCGTGTTGTCGTAGGGGGTCATTTCTTACTGTAATTATAAACTTCATTTACGTCGGACATTATATACCGTTTGCTATACGGATGCCGTTATACACTATCCACCTCGCAGGGTTGGTATTATGGAAACCTGATGACGATGGGGATGGTAGTCTATAGATACTAGTAATATTGTCTAGTAATTAGCTACATTATATATTATGTCTCTAGAATCTCTCTCTTCACGTCTTCCAAGCTCTCGGTTGCCATAAACTAATGAGATATACCCCAGGGTGAAATGAATACCTATTGGTCGCTATTATAATACAGCTATCATCCCCCTTCCCCTCGGATCCATAATTTCATAACATAAGATTATATCGTAGGAGGATGTGTAAACCAACCCAGACCCCAAAGGGGAAATAAAACCTAGATAGAAAGAAACGCCCATAATGTGTCACTCCCTAGAAATAGGGGCCCAATTTTTCCTTTCTTTTCTCCCTGTTTCTCTAGCCGTGCCAAATAAAATAGCGTTGGATCAAGAAAAAATAAATAAGGAATAAGAATAGGGGATGGGCTGTAAGATATAAACGAGTAAAGGAAGAGAAGAACAAAAGAGTGAGAGATGAGACGAGATGGGACATCCAGTTCTAATGGGGGAAAAAGGGTGAAAGAGTATAGAAATCGGAGGCGAAAGTAGGTGTCTCCTAATGGAAGAAGAAGAGAGAGAGGAGGGGAGATTACTCCGGCGGTATGTACTCCGGACTAATTTGTCTGATATATGGTGCGTTGCTTGGTGGGAGAGGATGAGGCTTTGGCCCAAGGTACTTAGACTTAATGGTAGTCATTTCTTTGCAAAATTCTTGATTGGATATGCAATTCATTGCTGCGCGGAGGGTCGCTTCGCTGTTTTTCCCGGAATGTTAGCTAAGTGAATGGAGCCTGTATGTTATGAGGAGAAAGAAAGAAAGAGGGGAGGGAGGAGATATGGTACCCTTTATTGCTCCCCCATCCGGTTCCAATCTCCCTCTTATTGAACCCCCAGCCAGTCAAGTACACTGTGATCCAATAGCCACCTTTATTCCCACCTTCTCCGTCAGTCCATTTATATTCCACTGTAGCTCTATTCCCCCCAACGATGATGTTCAACGTTTGTTTTGCCATTTTGTCAATGGGACCAAGAGACGCATGCTGGGTCTCCATCTCCTTCAATTTCGGCTCGAATAATTCCGTGAGCCAGCTCTGCGCAACGTCCACGCCGTTCGGGGAGTCGAGTACGATAGCGGCTATGTATGCTTCGAAGCAGTCCGCGAGGGTCTTATTGACGGCTATGTCTTTGAGCGTTCCGCGGGAGTTGTGGACTAGAGCTACAGGTGCCGCTGTGTTCTGGCCCTTGGACTCACGAACTTTGTCATGGAAGCGATAGATTGTCGCGTATGTGGAGAGGGGCCTGTTGGCAACTAGTTGTTGCCGCATATCCGAGAGAGGGCCTTCGCGGAGTTTAGGAAAGCGGTTATAGAGGACACGAGAGGTGATGGATTGAAGGTAGGAGTCGCCGAGAAATTCTAGACGCTCATAGTGTTGTTGTTCGATACCGGGGAGGCCGGCATCCTCCCCTTTGATGAAGGACTTATGTGTAAAGGCTTGCTGGCGGAGTTCGTTATTGTGGATCTCCGGGAGAGGAGGGGGCCAGGAGGAGGACGACGAGGAGAGCGAGGCTGTGACTGCGGCCGATGACGAAGTAGATGCTGAAGTGGAGCTGTTAGAGGTATTGGGAAGTTCGTTTTTGAGCGGTCCCGGTGGATTATTTCCATTTGCGGGGAAGGTTTCCTTTGGCTTCCCGGAATTTCCTCGTGACTCTTTTGCCTTCTCCATGTATTCATCTAACCACGGTAGATCTCCGGTCTCGAACATCGTCCGCACAGCTGTAAAGAAGTTTGCCTTCTCGTCACCAAGACACTTCTCGATGTTGACGTTAGGAGCCGCTAAGATGAGCTCGGCAAAGGCAGAACCAAAGGCATCGAACTTCTGGGAGATATCCGGAGCTGGTATTTTGTGTGGTGAGGATTGAGCGTGGCTAGACTCATTAGCTTCATGGAGCTGTTCCTGTCTTTTTTTCTCGTTCTGAGGTGAACCCTTCGTTGTCGGGATGCCCCGTGTGAGGTAATCGGAGCAACCCTTTGATCTTTTGGGCTCCTTTCTCGATGGACTACTGACAGTGATGGCGTCAGTATCGTCGTGCCTTCGTTTTCTGCTGCGGACCATTTTGATGGTGGAGGTGTTTTGTGGAGATGCTTCTAGGAGCTTGGAGTGGATGGTTGTTGGTAACTGTATCATAACTGGTTGCACACGAATGGTAGGAAAACTCAATTTAAAAAAAGAAAAGAAAAAAGGGCTCAACCCCACCTATAGTTTGTAACCCAAACCCCACATACCGGTACGAGAGATGTTTTTAACGAAGAGTAATGATTTATGATAGGAGAAAGCTAAAGGGGCTTCTATTTCAATGCTACTTACAGAAAAGACCTGGAAAGAAAAACAAACCGAGAACCATGAAAAATAGATTTTACAGCGGGAGGTACAGGTGGAAGCGCGGGAGGGTGAAAAGTGGAGGCTTGGGGAAGATATGGATGATCGCTTTGCAATTGACTAGGTAAAAGATAATTCGCACAAAAGATATCTGTCTGTACTGTTTTATCTTTTATCTCTTTATCTTTCTTTTCCTTTTGTTTTAATAGCATCCCCCGAATACTGAATCGCATCCACCATGAAAACCACCACAACCAGGTACCAAGAGGCGTGATTATCAGTTCTGTACCGCCCCCTTGCCCTTATAATCCGGTGACGCATAACCAGTAAGGGGCTCTACCTTCTGTTCTTTGAGGTATTCATTGGTTTGTTCTTGCCATTCCCGGTTCATGGTCTTTGGGCTGGGTCTTGCCATGACACGGGTACCGTAGAAGAGAGCAAACGAGGCAGCAAGACCAACGAGGGTATAATAAAGAACTTTCTTGTTCTCGTCTGGAGGGGGAACAGCGCGGGGGCCATGAGCACCGAAAGCGATCCAGTAGGCTATTTGTAGTTGGATAGTTAGCAAGCGAAAAGGCCGGGCCCGGAGGACTGAAGGGAACATACAGGCTTTCTTTTCCTGCAAAGTCAATTCACCCCAAGAGCCCTTCATTCTATCTCTTAAAGACATCCACAAATCGGCCTGCTCATTTGGAGGCATGGACTCCCATCTCTTCTCGATATCGGCGAGGGTAACGTTCGATACGGCGTGACTAGCGCTGCGGGATTGGTCGATTCTGGTGACGGTGGGAATATGACGAGCGAGGAGAGAGGTGGACGGAGAAGCGGAGACAGCCAATCTTGCTGCCCGTAGGGTTGTGTTGCGCAACATTGCTGAGAATTCTGGTATCTACAGAGAGGAAGGAAATTAGGGGAGATTGATGTTCTCGGTTGATTGCGATGACGGTGTGGGTGTGTTTGTGTGCCTTGGGGAGGGACGTTTGATGGTGGGGAGTGGATGGTACCGTATGGTTGTAGGATTGCAGGGGAGTAGAGGTTTCCCTCTAGAGCAAAAATGGAAGCGAACAACCGCAGACCAAAACCTTTGACCGGGAAACCCTTCGGTGTGGGAAATCAGCGACAATCATATTGTTTCCAGTGCTTTTCTGCCCTGAATTCTCGCGATTAGCGGGGGTTTGAACGGGCATCGATCCCCAGACTCTGCACAACGTACCGCATGTATGTGAGCTGCTTATTCCCATCCCTTCCACTGGTCGGCCTGTAACTTACGGCTCGGCAGTTACAATGAACATGCGGTGGGTACTGTACAGCACGGTGGAGTGGCAGACTGCCCGTCTGCAGTAAGGGAGATTTAGCGCAAGGCAAAGTACCTTGCGGCACCAATACTCAAAGGCAAACCGTAGAGCACGGATGTTGGCCTCAAGTCAGCTTACTGGTATTGCATGTTGTTCGGCGGGATAACAGATCAGCATTAAACTTTGCAGCCTGTCATTTTCATTCAATTCACGACCCCGCCAGATCGTCACTCAGCTAAGAGACCAATGCAGGCATTTCACTCACAGGATTGTACTGTAAGTTACTCGAGTACCTCACACGAGTACCACACACTAATGGCAACCCATGGTGAGGATTGATGATTGGGTTTCGGAACCTGATGGGGTTCGATGAGATTGGTAGCCTCCTTCTTAGGGACTGTGCGAAATTAACTATTCAACATTAAGTCTTTTATACTTTTGGAACCTTTAATAGTTCGGAGAAGAAGCCATTAATTTAATGGTCACCTCCAATTTGAAGGGTACCGAGGGAATCACCTAATTGGGAGAAGCTGGACCACACTTGCTGGCATCCTGCCAGGAGGCAAACAATTGTAGCAGCAATACGTTTAGGAGAGCTAGCAGACTACAGAAAATCGCATCGAATTATAGTTACTGAGCGGTGCTCTGCGGGGGAGGGAATTTTCTTTCTTTGGGGAGTTTCCGGGGCGCTGCACATGTATGGTAGGGCCTTCCTAGGATTTGTTCCAATGCGGGAAGAGTGAGCAATATTGTGGCATTGTATTCCACAAGGGGCTGCCCCCAGCCCGGAATATCAAGTAAATGTCTGTATTAGAGCCAAAAAAAGAGATTATTGTTATGACAGATCGTAAAGTACGGGTGCAAAAATACTCGTCCGATACCCTTTTTACACCAAAAATGGACATTTTCAAACAAACAATTCTCAACACTGCTTATATAAAAACACTTGAAATCTTTCCATCAGCTAGGGAATCACTATCTATTCAAACCTATAAAAGTAGAAGTGTAAGGAATCAAATCTGTCTTCAGGGTTCATAATTGTGTCAACTAGTGTAAAAGTGACTTAGGATTTTGTATGGGGCTCCATACAAAAAAGTACATGGCAAGAGCTACAAGATACATAAATGACATTTTCTCCCTCACTTGGTAATATTCAAGGATTCTGTAACTTTCTTCAGGTTATCTATAAGTTTGCTAATGCTAGGATAAATTTTCGCTGATCCTCATAGATATTGCGCAAGAAGAGAGGGTGGTGAAGGTGGGCACTTTTGGTGTAAAAAGGGCATCAGACAAATACTTTTGCCCTAGTACTGTAGATACTAGACCCTCATTGGGGGTATGGCTTTACTAAGTCCTAAGGTCGATCCGATAGGTGGTTGCGACGAATTTCCCGTTTCCTTTTTACAAGAGTTTCAAAATTTCCTTTTTAGGATAAGGAATCCTATATAGGACTTCAGATCACTATGGCACTGGTTGATTTTCCTAGGCCTAACTCAGATGAGCACAGCTCATGTCTTGTTTTTGGTTGTTTGCTTGCTTGAGTTTCTTGAGTACTTTCTATTTTATATTGTCCTAGAAGTTGTGTATGAAAATTGTATGATACTTTCACAGTGGATGGATTTGACAAAATAAAAAGCTTCCTTAAAGGTCCTGTACCCAATTTAGAGTGTTAACATAGTTGATATCCATAGTATCCTAAATGTGCTCAAGTCAGGGTTAGTAGAGCCACCTTCTCTATCACAATGTTACTCCTTGACCGCGTGCTATCTGAAGACTATCCCCTGAACTGCCAGAAACTCCCATTCAGGTAAGATTGTCTAACTGGGTAAGGTCACATTGCTTAGTCACCTGTATGCACACCAAGAAATAATCTTGTATCAAAATACATTTTGCGTGTTTATATGTCATGTCCCACCTGGCAATGTGTACAGCTTCTCCACAAACATCTCAATTTGATTCAAAACTGTATACTCTAAACTATATCAAATCTCTATTAAATATCAATTAAATATATATCAGATGCTTAGGAGATCCAACGATCTTGATCTAGTATCGTGGCCAGAGTGCTCCAAGAACCAGCAGGGCAGGCCAAATCCGTCTTCAAAGCCAGATCCGATACGGGAAGACTGGAAGCCTCTTCGGATTGAGACCAATAATGACCATCCACATGACCACCCCCATATACCAGCAAGTGTCAATGGTTCAAATGCGATGGAGCTCTGTTAACTTTTCTTTACATCAGCAAAAAAACCTTTTTTACCCGCCTAGATGTATCGAGCCTGCCAGGTTCAGGAAGTTTTGGATTGCAAATGCGTTAGGAATCGTCTGCGATATCTGGTAAAATGGGATGGCTACGATGAAACAACCTGGGAACCGGCTGAATCGATCAATGAAGGGAAGGCAGTTGATGAATTCCATGAACTGTACGTGCTCAAGCCTGCCAGTGGACCATTACTGGAAAATTTGGAATAGGCCTCAGGGGACTTCAGCTGTGGGGAGGGCCCTGCTCTCACGGTCCCTTGGTGAGATATGTATTGCCAGTGGAATAACTTTGGTGTTCTTTCTTTTGTTACACTGTTGCTATGAGGGATTTCCTTTCTAAGGTTTACGACAAATTGTATTGTTTTCTTGATTACGTGGATATGGGACTCATACTTGGGTATGAGTCGGGCAGCAAAAGGCTGTGTTAGGATTTTGTTCTAATTAAAGTGGGCTCCACACACTATTTCCTTGGTTCTTTACGCTACCTGGTATTTCTTTCACGACTCCTGTACCTCAGAATATAACATCTTCTATCTGATATTCAAGATCCACGCCAAGAACCTGCGAACACTGATCCTGATCTGCAGTTAAGCGATTAGCCTTGATCTGAGATTGTTATCTGAGTCTCCGAACCCTCAGGCTAAACGACTGTCATCGTTTAGGACCTTTCTGTTGTGATGTGCCTTGGACTAACGTCCAGTGCCAAGACCCTGTTACATTGACCTTTTGCTCAAGGACATAGCAAAAACACATTAGGGTATCTTAACAGACATGTTGAAAGTGCAGCCGGTTGCCACTGTTGCAGTTGCGGACCCCACCCCGACCAGAAATAATTGTAAGTTATTACCAAGGGTTTGTATTAATATACCATATATGCTAATACAGCTCCTGCAAGTCTTGTCGGTTCCTGCTGTGTGCGTCTCTGAGTGGATCGGCTATCCAATGTCTGCACAAGTAGCCCACTTCCTGTCGGGATTGACAAAATCCAGTGGCAAATCCATGAACATATTTACCGGATAGAGCTAACCGCGTCCACCATTGGGAACCTGCTTGCGGCATCGACAGAATCTTGTCATGTAGATTGGGATATTGTATGCTGGTTGGTGCGATGGGATAGGGTAAACGTTTGCTGTGAGACGATCCTGAGAAGCTGCTGCCCCTTGCTGCAATGATCTGAATTACAAATTGTAGGAATGTCCCCATATGGTGGTCCTTGAAACTGCCAAGCAAACCAATAGATCTGCTCTTGTATGGCCATTGCAGCACCAATACGGAAGAGAGCACCCCTGCTCCTGGCGACCTCTAGTTTGACCCACAGGATAATCGGGGCACCTTTTCAGAGGAGGAGTGGCCTGGTAGTCATGAGGGGCTGAACTCTGATGGCCACCAGCCAGAGTCGTCAGGTGCGGCCGCAAAGGGAACTACCTTATTGAGGACCACCAGGAGCGGTAATACCGCAAAAAGGACTGGGCGAACACATGGCATCAATTGGGTGGACAGTGGTGAATGAGAGCCAGAGTCCACTGTTACTGCTGATTAGAGCCTCAAATTGGCAAATGGGACAATCCTGGCGACGGATTCGGGCCCTCCATTATCTTCTGGTAAGCGAGCTTCTGTCCCTTGTGCTAACCTGGGCTCTAGTATTTTGAGTTTGAATTCTAGTAGACAAAGAGGAAAGAAGACCAACCTAAAGAAAGCATCTCAGACACCAGCAAATAAGAGTAGTAAACACAATCTCGCGGTCATGCAAGAGGCTGATTAGCCATATAGTTCGGTTGAAAGTCTGAAACCCCTGCAGAACGTGGCCCGCCCGGTAGATGCAATGGATGCCAGGATTGGTGTTGAACCAGAAAAACTCAATGGGGAGGTTAAGATGAGTCTGCAACCTGCTGACAGTCCTGGTCAGCCAAACAGTCTACCGCCATTGACTCCCGATCTGGGCCTTGCAGCCTCTACTCCTTCTGAGCATGCAGAGGTCAGTAGCTCAGCCGAGCATCTTTTGAGGCAGGCCTCAGGGGGCCAGTAGCCTCTCAACACGTTGGTGACCCAAGTTGGAATGCCAAGCAGACTGCATTCCCCCTGCCATCTGGCTAGAGGTGATATGTCAGTGGATATTCCAGCAGCTGGGGAAGCTGGACGAGAATTAACCCTGGCCACTGAGTTTCTAACTGATACAAGTGCATTCTCTACACCTGGTAATTTCCAATTACTACTATCAGGTTTTGCATCCATGCAGTTGGCAAGATCTACGTTGGTACCGCCGGCAGAAACAGGTGTTGGGAGCCCACTGAAGTCCGTTTCTGTCATGGCTTACCAGCTCTGCCAAACAAGCTCTCCTGCTCTGACAAATGTGGCTAATATCTAGCTAGCAGAGGGTGCAGGTCTATTTCAAGCAATTTACACATTCTAGGCCTCCATGGACCCTGTGAGTTTTGTTTTTGGTCATTTCTTTTTGGTGTTTGCATTTTTGTTTGTAGGGTTTGTGTTTTTCTTGCTATTTCCTGACTATATCAGTTTAGATTAGCCCGCTACGTATAGGCTACTTGCCCTGCTCAGTACACTTAATTTAGAACTGGGACTATCTTCTGTGGACATTTCCTTAGTATGTTTTTCATGGCAATTAGCCTTTAGAGTTTTGCGAGTTATGCTTACATTTTTTCAAGCACATTACTTGTTTGGATTAGCTTGTTGCGGCCGTGACAGAGTACCCCAACTCAATGTAGTCGACGGACAGGTTGTTCCATTGACTATTTTTCGTTAACCGGGTTAGCTTTGGGGACCTGCTCTGGGAAGCTTGGCAGATCTTTCTTGTTCTTTTCCAGCTCTTTTTCGCCTGAAATATGTTTTCTCTTCAGACTTTAGTGATTTGCTCTTTGGATTTGTGCGGATCATTCAAACTCCTTTCTAGCCCTTTTTTCATTCGAGGTTGCCCCTTTCATCACAGTTTCCATCCTAGCTTTATATCTTATATCCCATCTGTTGAGCCTTAGTGCCAGCTTTCACTTTCTGAGATTAGCGTTAGGGCTCCGAGCCCTAGCCTTACCCATATTTGTAACTGTCCTCTTGGCAGACCTACTCAAACTAGATTAGTCTGTAAATACTGATAAAGTTTTTTTCATTACCATCAAGAATATCAAGTACTAAACAATTGGGTTGCCCAAGAGAAATAGTTGTATGGCTACATTGAAGCTGGACGATTCTGTTCAAAATAGGGCTATGGTGCACAATCTATACTGCTATGTGGAGAATACTACGCAAGTGCGAGGGGGTTGCGTTGCACGCTAAGTGAGGAGGAATTGTGTGGTAGGAGAGCAGATTGGTAGGTATTCTGGTTCTTATTCTTCTAAGCGAGATGGGCGGTAACCTCAGTATTTATACAGGAAGCGCGCTCTCCATATAACAAAGAAACATAAGGGAAAACATAGTAAGAAACATAAGTGCGAACCATGTTTGACCCTGTAAACCTGCCAAGAAAATCCCAATAAAGTATGCATAAATCCATAGGGGTGTGAGGGAATAATTAGGAATAATCATGCATGATATGACCAAGAAAGATGCATAAAATAATGCATAAAACAACCGTGATATCCCAAACACCAGATAAGGAAACACATATGAAAACCTATAATTGTTATCATGAAATATTAATGAAATATACGCAATTATGTCTTAGCTGTAGTAATGTCCGCCGTGTACAGGTGAAACAGAGAACGCATACCAAGTAGAGAAATATACGATATTATCAATAGAAATATGCATATGAAACGTAGTAGAAGGAAAAAACAACAGATTCACGTGCAAATTCCTATATGAGGTATGAATTTACAATTGGGACGTGCGGGTGTCTGCCGACACCAGCAAACATAAAAGCAAGTGGTGAACTACAAACGTTTTTGGTTCTTAAGAAGCCGGATGGACCATTTCTATCGTTCAAGTCCACACCCCATATCTTGCTCTTAGCTACATACCAACAGACGCTTCCTGACACCACCTACTCCCCAACATCATACACAACAATTCTAGACTGTCACTATTCACCTGCATACTATATCACAACAACAGGGTTGGGTTATGAAGTACCAAACCTGGTTATTGAGACAGGAAAGGCAAAGGCGAAGAGAGGTTCGCGGATGTTTCTGGAGATCTGAGTGTAATGACCCTACAGATAGGTAGCTACAGGGGACTAGACTCAAGTCCGTATGGTATACCAAGTGGTAACTATATTGAGGATAGGCCAGTATACTTAGTATACTACCAGTAGACATGAGTTGGTACAAGTGTCTACAAAGTGACTTGGTGACATAGGGTTAGACAGGGTAACCTAGGTAGGCCAAAGTTACCCTACTAGGCAGGGTAACCTTCGGAGGGTATGTTGGCATAAAGCTAAGGACCCATAGTAAACGTTGCACGGGTCTCCGGGGCAACATTATATGTGGTCGCGCGGACTTCTGAAGGAAATAAAGGCATGAAAGGGTGAAGTTACCCTACCTTAGAAACATGATTACCCTACCTTGGGAACCCAGTTACCCTACTGAGGTACCCCAGTTACCCAACCTTCACCGACATAGTCATCTGCGGACTTAGGGGGAAGTTATCCCACTATAGTGGGGCTCTTAGATGTTCCAAGGGCCGCTTCGTAGGGCACGAAACGGGCTACTGACGGAGCAGGAGTGGTCCGAACCTCCTGTAACTTGCAGGGGATATTCCTAACACCCCCCTGCGGCCCCAGCGTTGGTACGGCGCGACGGTACTCTACGGCTGTGTAGTTGTGTGCTTCCTAGTAAAGCAAGATCCATAGGAACGCTCCCACAACACCGTATGAGTTGTGGCCGTCCAACCGACCAGAAGCTGTTCGCAGGATATATAAGGGGTGTGAGAGTGACCGTCTCCTGGGGCGCCACCTGGATAACACCTGGGACTCACCTACAGGCATACTTTGACCTCCGGGTAGTTGTATGGTTAACAGTAGAGGGCTTGGGGCTGACCGGGGAAGCTGCAAGGCTTCCAGGACAACCACCCCAAAGCCAGTCCCGGGTTACCCTGTGAACTGTGGCATTACCATGGGTTATTAGTGGGCTCTAGAGGTGTGAGTCTTGTCACGATTTAAGAGGGTCCCGAATGGTTGACTGTGGGTAGCGCCCATGCAGTCAGGCAGCAGGAGATTTCATATCGTGGGAGCATGCAGTCAGGTTTAGAAGCTTAGTATAGCCAAGTAGATTTGCCAATGGACTGCGTAGCTTGTATAAACGAAACCACCGCTGGGCCAGTGAGTCTCAATAGATATTATCTCTACAGTGGGCATGTCGGTCGGCCACTGACATGCTACCGATAGGAAAGGGCTTTCGCTCATGCAGATGTAGTTGGAGAGACATCACCGGAAGCACTTCCTATTTGTGGAGATAGTTACTATCCGAGCGGTCCGACTGCCTCCGAGTGTTAGCCCACTCTAGGCAGGTGAGTTGGACACCCCTGAGCTGAGCAGGGTGCTCGTGAAAGGTCACAATGGTTGACGGGTGTCCTCTTGCTTTACATTATTCTACTTAACTAAAGCGAGAGACACCCTATTCTGATAACCAACGATCCTCGAGAGTACTTATTGAGTGAACCTTTCAGGCTTAATGATATTAAGTTTTACCGCTTGATTCTACTTTGAATTATCTTTATCTTTATTTTGATCCTTACTTCTACTTTGAGTGTTCGGTGCGGTCGCAATCTTAGGATCCGTCTTCCTACAGAGTGCCCCCGTTACACTCAGTCCAGAGATATTTAATAATCATACCATAACCCAGTTTTGAGTCTGTTACAACTGCGTTAGCTGTACTAGGTAGGAGGAGGGATGGCGTGCTGGAGCTGGCTTCTTCAAGACTCAAGGTACTAAAGTTGGTCCTTAACAATCCGCAGCCGGTCTTGGAGTGGGTGAATGAGATTCTGGACTCTAATGATAGAGAATATTTGTGCAATGATGGTCAGAGTGAGCAGTGTGAGGAGAGCAAGGAGGAGAACGAGTTAAGCCAGCATGGGGATGATACAGATAATCATGCTTGAGGAGCACAGAAACCAATTGGGCTTGAGTTTCTCAACTCGCGGCCCTTGATACTGACCATCACCTGTGGGAATACCCAGCGTTCCAGCAGGAGGATTAGTTATCCCGGATGGAGAACTCCTGTCCCCTTACGCATTAGCTAAAACGGTTATACCTCTGCAATTCCCTCCTGTTCACCCAAAGTCTTAAATCCACTTGCGATGCTGGCTATAAACCCGAGTCACACAGATTCAACAATGCGGGAATTAGATAGTGGAGGAGGACATCAGGCCAGCGGCAGGCAAAATATAGTCACAAGGCTTGAGTGTAGCATTCTGGCCAAAGCCCGTGATATGATGTGGGACTGGACGATCTTTTTCAACCCATTTGTGGACCCAATTACCCTGACCGAAAAGGTCTGCACATGTTAGAGCGAGGCCTAGACTCCATCAGGCTTTACTGACTTTGCTGATGCTATTGTGGCCTCCAATGACCAGGTAAGCTTACCTCATATTCAAGTGTGAGGTAGATGGCTTCATAAGATGACCATATATCCGAACGCATGCTCCCGATGTTATGAGCTTCTCAAAGTCATTTGGAAGACTACTCTGAATACTGAATGAGAGTATCTTCCAAGTTATGTTTAACTGATTGGAACGATGTTTAGAGAACACTACTCCTCTCATTTTCTAGTTGTATATGCCTTAGCTGGAGAATGCTTTGATAGCTAGATATCGGAACTGATCACTCCATATTACCTATTACTCTTGGTATGTAGGCATTTGGACCGCATATTCATATATAGTCTATCATGATGAAGAGATCAAAGACTGTCTTCTTGTGGAGTGGGGACACCCTGAGATGAAATAGCAGTTCGGGAAATTCGCTGAGTTGAGCGGGGCAAGTTTTCAGGGTCAAAGGGTGTTCGCACTTTGTTCTGACAAAATGAATTGTTAAGAAGATACTTCTTAACTAAAGAAGTGGAAGTAGATGAACCTTCGTATAAATAGTAGGCCTCTCCCCTAGTGGCTGAAGAATCATCAACCAAGGGAGAAAAGACCTTCACAATATAACAAGCTAGCAAGGTATATTTTAGCCTTTTGATATTTGATTACACTTTATTACTTTACCTTTACCAAACGATTACCTACGAGCCTTCTTGACTCATAATCTGTTGTCGCGAATATCCCCGGCCTAGTTAGCTCGGAATCCTACACTGTTAGCTACCCTATAACAACATCAGATGTAGATTGCAGTATCTGCATACAGTAAAGAAGGCTAGAACAGAACACTATAAGCTCAATATTGAGGATCCTAGAGCCTGCACACGAAGAGTGGAATACCTACTGGAAAAGGATAGGTTTATTTGCCAGCGTGGCAGCTATGAGGTATCTTTTTGACATTTGTCAGGATTGTTTCTAATCGCAGTAAGACAAATTAATCTAATCTGGCGGCCAGCCAATCTCTCTTAGAGTCGTAGTACCGCATATTCTGGGCACGATATTTGCTTAATATTACTCTGGCCCGAAGAGGAAAGGTGTTAGGTGGTAGCTTCGGTGTAAAGAATTCCAACAGCTAGGACCTGAATTGTTTTATATCGGAGAACTCATTAAGAAGATACGAATAATGTAGACTAGATATAATGGGCGACTTTGGTATAGATCATCGAAGTGTTGGTAATGATAAAGTAGAAAAACTTATTATATTGATAAAATCTCCTCTCCGTGCTTGTTGTATCTAATAGCAGCGAAGATGCTTCGATATTTATATTCCGCGTCTGAGTAATCGTGGTATACATGCTATCTCTATACTAACTAAGTATCTCACTAATCTTTCTGCGAACACTTTCCAAGTGCGAACACTCGGAGAACCTGAAAACTCTCTACCATACCTTCTTGCTCCCATCATCAAATTATCTGGCTGCGCTCCCGTGATTCCTGATGGTGTGGAGACCACGTCAGGTGTCACCTCATCCGTTTATTCGTTGACAGCAATGATTACGAATTATCTTGCCCCCGTACTTTACAAATGTAGTCTCACTCGCCAGACAGAAGATGGCCATTCTTCTGTGGTTGGCTCCGTAGGGAAGTCGACCTGCGACCGCATGTCGTATTCCTGTCCTCTTGCATTATATGACTTGTCCTCGGGATCGCACCTATGGGTTTTGTCCCTCGGACTCCATCTTTTGCCAACCCATCCTTTCTGGAGTCACTCGCTCCAGCTACTGGGCATAGTTACCTCAGGCTCCTTCATGCCCGACGGGTCTTTGTAGGCGGGAGGGGTCTAACTTGTATGCAAAATGTCCTGTTACCTTTGACCTACTCACCTGACTGTGTGTCTTCAAGTGTCTGTAACCTTATGTGCTGTGGTCCGGTTCACCTGCTTCCACTTGCATCTGGTGCCCGGAGGCCTTCCATCATATATCCTGCGAACAGGATCCGGTGGGACTGACGGCCGGGACGTATACAGTGTAATAAGGTGTGTCCCAATAATAGTGATCTTTGGTGTTGAGACGCAACTACCCAGGCGGCCAGGGATGACGCGCTGTCCCAACGCCGGGGCTGGAGCGGGGTGTTATCTTTTATCTTCGAGGTTTGTGCACATCAAGGTAGGGTAACTCTGTCCCAGAAATTCTTAGCGGGAGTCCGTGCGCTGAACAAAAGGCATGACGGATGAGGATTTCCTAGATAAGATCGATGGCCCATTTTTCAGTCCTACAGCGACCATGTTATGACATTCACTGTGATGTTAGCGGACTGGCATCTTCATCAATAATCTGTCTTTCACACAGGCAAGTTCCAGGGGTAAGATAAACTATGTGTACTGGCATGTTTTAAGAGTGGCTAGATCACCAGACGACTCCAGCATCTGGATACTTTTGAAAAACAGCTCTACTCAAATTGTGTAAAAGGTTACCTAATGGATAGATGGCCCTGCTTGAACCTCACACATGATCGTGGGGCAAAACAGGAAGAGTTTGGCAGAGTTGAATAATCCCTCAGATAAGGACAATATTGGAGACCAGAATTCCAAAGCAGCGGGTAAAGTGGGTAGAGATGATCCTGGGATATGAGAATAATGAGGACGTATTGAGGTGGGACTTTGGCAGTAGTGCGGAGTCAGATGAGTTAGAGACGGCTGGCGGCCAGGCAGATTCAGGAAAATACAGTCGCACAAGCTGTATCCAGAACATGGGGCGAACCTGAGGCGACTGATTGGTGCAGCGCAGTTCCGAGAATTTGTGAACATGGAATCGCAGGTTGAAGAAACTGATCGAGAAGATAGGGACAATTGTTTTATGACCAATCGCTAATCCTATATCTATATGTAATAAAATCAAGTTGGTTTACTTGTGCAAAAAGAGTAAGATATAATCAAACAATAGTGGTGTACCGGCCAGACCATCTTGCAGGAACGGAATGAGAACAAACTGAGCAGATAGTTATAAGCGATACAATCATGAGTAGGTCGTTTAGCGGGCAATTGTAGGCTCGGTATGCATGGGAATATGTCAGGGGATAGTTATAAACTGGGTAGGCTTGGTTGAGTCGTCGAGGGGAGTTGTGGGTAAAGAGGCTCGGGAATATGGCGGTGGAGTTGTTAGAAGCCAGGGATGTTGGTCGGAGCCTGCCTGCAGACAGGAAGAGTCCGAGGGCAGACGGCAACAGGAATGGGGTGAACAAGATAGGATGTGGAGAGCTGAGGAAAGACTCTGGTGAAAGGGCAAGGGGGTGGGGGATATCCGCCGGATATGGGAGAATACGGGTGGGATCAGAGGGTATAGGAGAAAGAGCTAAGGTTGTTGGGAGGAAATAGGGTGAAAAATAAAGACCGGAAAAGGTCTGGAGGATATGCGAGCAGACTGAGGGAATCCGGCAGTATGGGTAAAACAGAGGTAATGTTGGAGGGGTTCTGGGTGAGAAACGGATTCACAGAGAGGCAAGTGACGAAGTTGGAGGAGAGATGGTATTATGGGAGGGAAGGTGGCGGGCAGGCATGTCAGGAGGGTGCTGGTATGTGAGAAGTTGCGGTTGAAATGCCTTCGCAAAAGAGGAGCATGGGAAAGGGGACTTTAGGTGCAAAGGGAGGAAGAGGATGGGCGCTGGATGGAGGGTTTCTGGAGGGGAGCTGTAACAGAGGGGGTCTAAGGCGTCTGGGCGCAAAAGGGCCTTGTCCAATATATCCAGACACTGCCTGTGTCGTTCAGACCCATTGGAGACAGCCTGTTCACTTGAGCACGGAATAAGCTGGGGCAGACATACTGTAAACTTGCGTTTATGTTATAAGCACCTGGAATGTCCAGCGCACAGGGTGAGCTGGGAGTGATGGAGAGCAAAATAAGATTTTTGCTGATGTGTCAGGCGGCTTCATTCTTGTTTGACATGAGGTAGCCATCTTTAATCTGGTCCTTGCGTGCTAGTTTACCGATCTCGGTTGGAGATATCTGTATGGATCCGAAATGGCATAGGTGGAAGGCAAAGTGAGTCAGGTAGTGCATGTTGATGAAGTTGAAGTGGTTCTCACGCCGAATCAAATCCGCCCACCAATCAGACCTTTCAACTGTCTCTTGATTAGCCAGCCGACGGTGATTAGCGCCGGTTCGAGAGTGGACTACTTTAGAATCCTGATTGGCCATTAACTTTCTTAGGTTCCCATCCTGGTGATTTGCTTGAGCACGGGTAGCCTTTGAGGTACGGAACTTGAGAAAAATGTCCTTTGTCTGGCGGAATGTCTGCAAGTAGCGCTCCATGTAGGGAAGAGTGTCTGGTGTAGAACTGCGATATTGAGCTATGAGAGTAAAGTTCACCAGCGCGCTAACACACTTCCAAGTGTTCTTGAAACCATGATACTGAGAACTGTCCAGATTTCGTAATTGTATGGATACCAATATAGCTGAAATACAACAGCCGAGATTGCTCATATCCTTTCCTTACCATTGTGTGATTTTGCCATAGGTTTTTTTGGGTACACTGAATCCGGCCCGGGGGTAATGAGGAATTCCTTTCCCAGTATCGTCGAATGCCTGCTGCTGTTTATCCTTTTTTAGGAATCATTCCATCTATTCTATTATATGTTTGAATTAGCCAAGGTAGATGTTGTGCAAGAGCGCGAGCTTGGATAGGTCCACAGGACTTACTGGTGAATACATTGTTTCGTATTTTGATGCACAACCCCGGAAAGTATTCTGCAATGCCAGCCGCTTCTTCCACGTCATGCTTCAAGGCCTTCTCTCTATATAACATGTAGTCACGGGGCTCAATGTAAAAATCCTAGAGCTGAGCAGGTATGCAATAGGCAATGGCAGTCATCTCCTGCATTATCAAGTCTTGTTCTCTTGTACCAAGGGGTAGGGGTATTTCATGGCTTCAGATAGTACAGAATTGGCTTGCTTGTCTTGAGTGATCCGTTGAAGGATACTATCTTATTCGATAGTAAGATGGGTGGATTGTTATGTTTGATAGACTTATCACAACAGTTCTATGTTCGAGCTTACTGATCGAGACTATGATAATAGTCTCCGGGTTCTTAGAGCGTAGGGTTTCGTAGTGGAACAATGTATGTAAAGAGAGTAAAGTGTAATCGTATTGCAACTTAACGTCATTTACCGGGAACCCGATCAGGACCGGGATCCCGCTCACCCATAGCAACCACTGAAAAATCAAACTTACATTTGATTATCACAATTAATAATAATAGAGATACTACTTTGAAAATCTAGCTATAAGTACTTTAAAATATAGAGAATCTGAAAATATAGTTTTCATTTTCTTGTCATAAAAGATTCCTCTGCTATAATGGTTTTAAGATAGCCTATTTCACAAATGAATAGTATTTGCTCCAAGGGGTATAGGGTTGAAACCCCTGCATCAAGGACATTTTAAAATACATAGAAGCATAGTATAAGTCTTATATATTAAGATTAATCCAGTTTTAATTTACTTTATACTTGATTTTCAAAGCAATAGTTGTTAAAAGAGAGATGGAAAACTACACATAAAGTACATACAAATCGTGTCAATTTTACCATGTAATATCTCTACATATAGTTGGTCAATCAACTCAGTTCTTTGGAATACCCTTTATTATAATATATTAAGTAAGTATACAAAGTTTGGTTAGACAAACATTACTCTCATATCTTTTACACCATTTACTATGAATAGTAATAGTTGATAACCAATAAACCTTTCCCTAATTGTCAAACGAATTGAATATTTTTTTTAAATACACTATAGGTCAATTTAGAAATGGATGGATATAAGGAAACTAGGCTTCAGATTCTATATATTAGTTAAGCAAGTATATCTAAGTATATTTAGTGGTTGAAAAAGGATTTGTTAGATATAATTAAATGCAATAAACATCTAATCTAATGAGAAATTATTATTTTGGAAAGCTCTACAAAGTACAGCTTGACTTCTAAGACCCTTCAGAATAATCTCATAACTGAATATTAGTTCAAATAATTCATAATTGCAATTTGAAGATAGTAGAGTAATTCTTTTATAGTTTTTACTGGTTGGATAATAATCAAAGTATACATTATGCAAAACTTGTTTATTTAGCTTTAAACTTTCTATACTTACTTAATATATTATAATAAAGGGTATTCCAAAGAACTGAGTTGATTGACCAACTATATGTAGAGATATTACATGGTAAAATTGACACGATTTGTATGTACTTTATGTGTAGTTTTCCATCTCTCTTTTAACAACTATTGCTTTGAAAATCAAGTATAAAGTAAATTAAAACTGGATTAATCTTAATATATAAGACTTATACTATGCTTCTATGTATTTTAAAATGTCCTTGATGCATGGGTTTCAACCCTATACCCCTTGGAGCAAATACTATTCATTTGTGAAATAGGCTATCTTAAAACCATTATAGCAGAGGAATCTTTTATAACAAGAAAATGAAAACTATATTTTCAGATTCTCTATATTTTAAAATACTTATAGCTAGATTTTCAAAGTAGTATCTCTATTATTATTAATTGTGATAATCAAATATAAGTTTGATTTTTCAGTGGTTGCAATGAGTGAGCAGGATCCCGGTCCTGATCGGGTTCCCGGTAAATGACGTTAGGTATAGAAAAGAACTGAGATGGTTGCGTGAAGATCCTATCTGTTGGTCGGGTTTTTATTTTTTTTATTTTTATTTTTATTTTTATTTTTATCTCCCATGTTATATTTGTTTAAAGTACAACGGTCACATCAGCGCTAGCTATATAGACAAAAAACCTTCAACTACAGTCCATCATCCTTCTCCTAGCCAAAACCCTCTGACCCTGCCCAACCCGTTAACCACTTTGAGTAGAGGTGGAAACAACGCTGGGTACTATGGGTAGAAACTACAAGGAAACCATGGGCCTGAATCCAACGAACCAAATAACCTCTACAGATGTGCAACCTAAAGAAAGAAACCCCTGACAGTGAACAAACAAACTTGCAAACAAGGAAAACCTCAAGCCCATCGAGAAAGGAAATACACTTAAGCCCAAACCTGGAGTCAACCTACCTATAGCCCAGCGACGAATACCATTGATTTGAAAAGGGGGATAGACTCAGGAGCCCCCAGGACAAAGACCTAGGACGGCACCACACAGGAGAGGTAGATGTACCTGGGCCATATAGACCGGGAAGCCGAGGCGAGCGGGAAGCCGAGGCGAGCGCACACCTTGGAGGGAGATTGGTAACCGAGCCAGCACTTATAAGAGTGTATGGCAGGACGAAGTTGATGCCTGAGTCTACCGGAAAGACGGTGTGGGGGTGTTGCATGTCCCGGAAAGGACAGAGGCGGTAAGCATGAACTCCCTACAGACAAGGAGAAACAACCGCGCATGGAGCCAAGACGATTAAGCCAGGTGATCAGCAGGAGAGAGAGGACAAGAGGAAGGGCGGCAGGAGGCGTAGCCGCAGTATTGAAGCAGTAGGGTGCCAGCTGACATAACCGAGATGTGGAAGGGCGGAAGGGACTACAACGACAAGAAGTGCGGACGCGACCGACCATGACTGGATTATGATATTTCGCAAGCCGACCGTACTGAAACGTTTCCCAGCAGCAGGTGCAATACCCGGGAGAAGACCCACCCAGGTAACTACTTCACCGATAACGTGAAACTAGCAGCCATGTTCTGACGAGTGGCGACCGTACCCGACCGTTGCAAGTGCTAAGCGAAGGGCCACAAAGCAAGTGCAGGAAAGAGGATGCAGAGGTAACCATAACCTCCTAGACAAAGGCTGCTCATAGACGGTGCCATCAGGAGGGGCCAGAGGGGAGAGGCGGATGGGAGGAGCTTCACCCTTCTAGGCAACAAGCCCATCAGAAAAGAGGAGAGGGATACCACCAACCATGATTTTCCATGGTGTTGAGATTTCAATCCCCGGAGGTGCAGGAGAGATCCTTCGTGCCTATTTCTTGGTCGGTTTTTTATTTTTATTTTATTATTTATATCATGTATTCATTGTTACGGTACAAGAACTCGCATGCAGCGCTATCTATGGCGTAAACAAAACCTCAATCTCAAAAAACCAAAATAGAAACGAAATTAGAAAACCAGCTGCAAATTGTGTCAAGTACTCGACACATCGCCAACACACGGCTAACACATGAAAGGATAATTATAGAAACTCATAACAAATTCCTACTGATAACTGAAAAATATAAACCACGACCACAGGGAAAGACCTACATAGCGCGACTTGGGGAGGAAGAAAAAAGGCATGGGGGCCCGAAGTAGAAGAGGATGGGAAGACCATTGAGTCCGGCGAGGGAGGGAGGGATGAGAACATATCGGGTGGGTAGTTGGTCCTAGTGGCCCTTATGAAGGTTGCCAGCCTGAGGGCCAGGAGGAGGTCTTTTGATGTCAAGAGGGGGGAGTCGAGCCCCATGTCAGAAAGGCCTTGGAGGAGGCTTTCCCTGTCGTGGGATGTTGACCGGCAGTGGTGGATGGCATGACTGAAGGTTTCTTCCCTTCATAGCACCTAGGGCAGTGCTTAGGTTCGTTCACCTTTGACCATGAGGGGTTGGCAGCGAGGTAGCTCTTCGGTGCTCTCATTTGATGGATGAGACCAGTGACATCAGCAAAAAACCCTTTTTCTCTGGACGGCTGGAGCGCGATTCTGGACGAATAGCGTCCGCTCTTTGCGTCCTGTCCTCCCAGATCTCCGGTGCCTTCATTGCCTTTCATCTCTTGCGTCTGGTACACACGGACGGCCCTCTTTGCCTCCACAGCGTCTGACGCGCTTGTTGCGGCCCCACCCCCTCCTAGTCCCTCCCCCTTGTATCCGCCCCCTTAACCTCTCGTCTACTGGCCTCCTGCCTACTCCTTGCGGTTGCGCGCGTCCGGCGGCCATTTCTGTGACCCTTCCACCTCTGGCGACCTAGATCAGTCCGCTTCCATCCACTTCGGTCCGCTGCCATCCTACGTCGCTTTTTTCTTAGTCTGCACCCGACGGTCACTTCCATAATTCCCTTACTGTTCACAAGAGGCCCGGCGCGGCCCCCATGCAGACCCAATACTTTGGTTGGCTTCCCTCCGCGCAGGAGAGCATAGTTTCGCATTAAGCATCCGCAGAACTCAGGTGGCCGAGTTGAAGCTGGACTCTTTCTACAGGAATCTCTCCCTTAAGTCGCTGGCTTCAACTTGGCCGCTCATTCAATTCAATTTATTTAAAACATTCCCTTAAACGCCTACGGAACATATAGTACTCCTGCAGCCGAGTGGAAGCCGGACACTCAATATGGGCACTGCCAGCATAAGTGTCCGGCTTCAACTTGGCCGTATATTCATACAGAACAATTCATCATATTTAAAACATTCCCTTCAGGGTCTGAGAATCATGTATTACTCCCGCGGCCAAGTTGAAGCCGGATACTCAATATGGGAACTGCCACCTTAAGTGTCCAGCTTCAACCTGCCCGGATATTTGTGTGGCACAATTCAACCTATTTAAAACATTGCCTTAAACGCCCACGGATCCTGTAGTACTCCCCCGGCCAAGCTGAAGCCAGACACTGAACATGGGCACTGCCACCTTAATCATATGGCTTCAACTTGGCCGTGTATTCATGCAGAACAATTCAACCTATTTAAAAGATTCCCTTAAACGCTCGCGGATTGTGTAGTACTCCCGCGCCCAAGTTGAAGCAGAATACTCAATACGCGAACTGCCACCTTAAGTGCCCAGTTTCAACTTGGCTGAATAAATACTGTACATAATTGGATAGGATAATTTAATATATTTCATTAAACGTCCTCAGATCAATCCTGTGATTCACTATCCATTGCTTCTCACCGCTAGGAATTACCTGTGCCAGTCCAATTACTGCGTCTATACTGACTATGCCCATGTCTCGACCATTGATCCCGTTGCCGACACGAATATGTCGGCTCGGAATGTGAAATCTATCACCATTGATTGGATCGAGTATGCGAACTAATGCCACGCGATGGACAGCTGCGGCCTCACTTAGAATATTTCTTATGTTGAAAAGTGCTAGCAACTGAGCCACCACGTATCCTCGTAAATCTCCATAGTTGGCTTCCCCACCAGTCTGGACCCAGACCCAATCGTTTCTAGATCCACCGTTGTGGAATACCTTTGTTCCAGTACAGCGAGCCCGGTGGATCTGGAACCTGTCAGTTTCCTGAACGTGAGGCACTGGGAGTTCAAGCTGAGCAAATCCTTCTACGGGAAGTAATTTTAGTTCGGCTGGGTCCGCAGCCAACTGCCGGTCTTCCCAGCAGTCTGCCTGATAAAACGCAGTATCTCCTCTATCATGTTGGAATAATGGATATCGAGGGCTGTGCATAATTCGGTCAGCATGCTGGTGTTCTTCATACGGCCTTTAAGAACCCGGCGAGGTGTACTGCAACTTGAACCAGTGGGCATTTCCATCCTACTATCTTCTACCACGATCACACCTTCAACTTTCGAAAGTGCTTCTATTGTCTGCAAGCTGATTCCTAGGGCGTGCTGGCGGCCATAGTGCGACAAGATCTGTCCGGCGGCTTCATTCTTGTTTGACCTGCGGTAGCCATCTTTAATCTGATCCTTATGTGCTAGTTCACCGATCTCGGTTGACTACAGCGATATGGATCCAAAACGCTGTACGTGGGAGGCAAAGTGAGTCAGATAGTGCATCTTGATGAAGTTGAAGTGGTTCTCACGCCGTATCAAATCTCCCCGCCTATCAGACCTTTCAACCCTCTCGTGATCAGGCAGCCGACGGCGATTAGCAACAGTTCTATGGTGGACTTCTTTAGCACGCTGATCTGCTATTAGTTCTCTTAGCTCCTGATCCTGGCGATTTGCTTGAGCGCAGGTAGCCTTCGAGGTACAGAACTCAAGAAAAATGTCCTTTGTCCGGTGGAATGTCTGCAGGTAGCTTTCTATGTAGGAAAGTGTGTCTGGTGTATGACTGTGATATTGAGCCATGAGAGTGAAGTCCACTAGCGCGCTAACATACTTCAAAGCGCTCTTGAAATCCTGATACTGAGAACTGTCCAGATTTCGGAATGCGGACGCCAATACAGCTGAAATACAACGGCCAAGATTCCGCATCTCCTTTCCTTGCCATTGTGTGATTTCGCGATAGGCATTTTTCAGTACGCTGAATCTGGGGTAAGGAGCAATTTCTTGCGAAGCATCGTCCAACGCCTGCTGCCGTTTATACTTTTTCGGGAATCGTTCCACTCATTCTATCGTATATTTGAATAAGCCAAGGTAGATGTTCAGTAAGAGGTCCTGCTGGTGTAGGTTCCCGGGGCTTACTCGGTCGAGTCCGGTGAATACATTGTTTCCTATTTTCACACCCAACCGCTAAAAGTATTCCCCAATGCTGGCTGCTTCTTCAGGTTCATGCCTCAAGGCTTTCGCTCTATATGGTATGTAGTCGCGGGTCTCATATATCCGCCGCGGATCCCTACCGAGCTCCTCGCATGGAACCTCACACTTCGGGCATGACTTGCTACCTATTCCTTCCAAGGCTGCATGCTCCGCATGATCCACGATCCAGGCCGACAAAATGGGAATACAAATGCGTATTTTGCCGTCTGGGCAATCCATTACTGTTCCTTCTCGGGCAACTCGCTGTAATGGTGCCGGGACAAGATCGAAGCCAGCCCACAGGCCATCCGCGTTGGTCTGCCGCTGGGCTTCGTTGGCACGGCCTGATTCACAAGTGAACTTTGGCGGTACTGGAAGTAATGCCAGAAGCAGGATTGGCATCTTGACAGGGCTGCTTCTTGTCCTCGAAAGGATATTGCCGATCGTCATGTATACCGGCCAGGCTTTCTTAGCTCCGGAGAAATTGGTAAGGTGCGTCTGGTCAGAGAATCCGATAATGGGAGCCACTGTGGACCCGGCGGGCCAAGCTTTCTACCAAGGAACGGAGTAGGCTGTTAGCACTGGAAACACCACTCCAAGAACTTATCAGGACCTATCTCATACCTGCATATCCCACCACCAGTCCGCCGTATGCATCTCTGAATATAATCGCTCCCCACTTGAATGATATTCTCGAATAGGTGCGTAAACCATATCCGAGCTATACGTGACCTGACGGATCAGGTAGCGGACACAGTCAATAATATTTCGATAATAGAAAGTTGTTGCATGTCGACCATTATCAAAACTTGCTTCCGCCCACACCAAGTATTCACAAAATGGGTCCAGTATGTCGAGGTGTTGTCGCAAGGTATAGGCGGACCGGAATGATCAGCTATCTGTACCGCCTAAACTTTCCGCAAAGTACGCGTCGATCTGCGACTTGGATACCTTGCTCCGGACAAACCAGCTCGCCAAATTGAAGTCGTTTTCAGATGGGAAAGGGCTCCAAGGGTCATCGGGCATGGCTTTGTTGAGCTCTGTATAGACAGCAACTTCGCCCAGTGGTCTGCCGGCACCGGGAATAGTTTCTTGACCCGAAGGGTGCACGAAGACTGGTGCGTGGGAAACTTCTTCCGTGTATGAATCGTTCTGCATATCATCTATCTCACCACTTGCTGTACGGATTTCTGGGATCTCGAGCCTTGAATCAGATTCGTAGTCTGAGTGGGTCAGGTTTTCAAGTTCATCACGAACAAAAGTAGGTCTCATGGAAGCCGCATCCGCAATCGCGCTGAAGCAAAGAACGATATCAAGATGCATTGTCTGAAGGTGTTTTTCGTATGCAACGGCTTGTTGATAACATCGCCTGCAATAAGGGCACTTTGTTGTCTTTGAGGTCATTGTGTGTGGTGTTTCTCTTTCAAGTAGTCTGGCGGATGCGTAAGCGGAGAGGCTGAGCGGCTGCAGGGGACTCAGTCTTTCCAAGTGAAGGGTAGGTTTCTTTCAAGGGGTAAATCAAGAAAATTTCAAGTTTGTTTAGTAGGATGACGAACGGGTCCAGATATTCAAGCTGCCAACCGTTATTCACGGTTTAACTTATGAAATATGTTCTTTGTTGAGATGAGACTATGGGAGCCTTGGGTCATGGGTCGCAGCTCCCATGCTGCTCCTTTGTGGCTTAAAACCTTATGTGAAACCTATGGTCATTGTGGGTGGGTCACGTGACCTTTCATGATATTCAAGTTTGTAGAGGGTACAATCCTGCGAACTTCACTAAAACGGTCCTCGTACGGCCTATATAAGCTCTCTCTTCCCCCCCTTCCATCTTCTCTCCATAATCCTTTCCCCAATCACAATCACATCCTCGATCCGCCAGCCCATCCTAACAAGACCCACAAAGTTCAGCACAACCTCTCACTCGTCCGCAGTATCACCAGTGTATCCTCAGCTCATTTCAGATTACCTATCTGCATTTCTCTAGCCAATAACCCCTTCACAGCCATTACCATCCGCAGAACTCCCTTTACTGTCCGCCAGGCCCAGTCTATTTCCATTTTCAGATCATCCACAATCCTTCATCCTCAAAAGTACCAGCATCTACTAGCGGCCATCCTCCATCCGCCGAGGGACCATTTAAACCCCCCAAAAAAACAGACTCTTTCTGATCCATCAACCACCCCCCACCCCGATCACTATTATAATGGCAGCCTCATAGGTTGGTCTCACTTTCGAAAAATTGGGGCCCTTTAAAAACGAGGACGATGTTACCTGATGTAAGCATGTTTGCCGCATCCCCCACCCATGAACCTATAGTCCGGAGTATAAAGCCTGGCGAAATGCTATGAAACGTAAGATGGAGCAAGACAGGATCGCAGGGTGGAAGCAGAGTACTGCCGCACAATGGGCGGCCATCCAGGCACATGCTCTTACCCTCCGGCCTGTTAGCAAGAGGTCTGGAATCTGGCAGGCTGATAACCCCCGTGGCGAACGTTTTACCGAATGCCTCCACCTTTTGCTAAAGGAGATAGCAAAAACACATCAGGGTATCTTAAGAGACATGTTGAGAGCACCTGTTGCCGCTGTTCCGGTTGCGGACCCCACCCCCGCTAAAAATCATAGTAAGTTATCCCCAAGCGTCCGCAATAAAGATGTACCATATAGGCTAATACAGCTCCTGCAGGTCTTGCCGGTCCGCGGTCTGTTCGTCTCTGGATAGATGAGCCATCCGTAGTCCGCTCAAGCAGCCCACTTCCTGTCGGGATGGACAAGATCCAGTGGCAAAGTCGTGGACATGGTTACTGGATGGAGCTAACTGAGCCCCCCTTTCCGAACCTGCTAGCGAGCATAGACAAAACCATGGCACTGGGAGTCGGATTTCGTATACTTATTGGTGTGACGAGACAGGGTACACGTCTGCTGTAGGGTGATCCAGAGGAGCTGCTGCCACTTGCTGAAATGATCCGAATCACAAATAGCCACCTTGTCTGCATATGGTGGTATTTGAATCCGCCAAGCGAACCAATGGATCTGCTCTTCAAGTTCTGTTGCCATCGAAGGAATGATATAGAGGATAGCACTCCTCCTTCTGGTGAGATCAGGTTTGCTCCAGGTGATAACCGGGGCCCCCCTCCAGACGCCTTAGATGACAGGTCCGCTAGTAGCAATGATGGACAGAGCTCAGATGGCCACCAGCCAGAGTCGCCCCCTGCAGCCACAAAGCGAAGCACCTCATCAAGGACCACCAGGAGCGGTAATACCACAAAACAGACTAGGCGAGCACAACGCATCAATTGGGCGGACGTTGGCGAATCAGAGCCAGAGTCTTCTGGTATGCAAGCTTGTGTCCCTCATGCTAACTTGGGCACTCGTGTTTTGAGGTCTAGTAGATAATGAGCACGGGAAACTGACCTAAAGAAAGCATCCCAGACCCCAGCCAATAACAGTGGTAAACGCAACCTCGCCGTCATGCAAGAGGCCGATGAGCCATACTGTTCTGATGGAAGTCGGGAACGCAGAGGAAGGTGGCCCACCAGGTGGGGGCAATCTATGCCGGCATTGAGGTTGAGCCGGACTGACGTGATGGAGAGCATAATTTGAGTCGACAACTTGCTGACAGGCCTAGTTCGACAAATAGTCCGTCTCCGTTTACTCCCCATCCGGGTCACCATCATGCGTCTGCAGCCTCTGAGCTGGCAGAGGCGAGAAGGTCAGCCGCGCATCTTTTGATACTGGCCTGAGGGGCCAAGCAGCCTGTCCACACATTGGCGACATAAGTCGATACGCCGGGCAGAAGCCATTCCCCCTCCGATCCATGTACCAGCGATGTCTGTGCAGATATTCCAACAACTGAAGAAGTCAGATGAGAAATAAGCCTGCGCGCTGACTCCCCAACCGACTCGCGTGTCTACTCTACACCTGGTAAGTTCCGATTACAACTACCAGGGTTTTCTTCTATGCTGTTGGCAAGGTCTGCTGCAGTTCCGGCAGAAATGGGCGTTGGGAGTCCGCTCAAGTCCATTTCTGTCCTGGTTCACTGTTGAAATTCCGTTATATTTCCTATAGGCATTTCATAACACTACCGTGTATTCTTTTACTTAGTTTGTGTTTCAGCTCCACCTGTACACCGCTTACATTACTACAGCTAAGATATATATTATGGTGTTTTATTGATTGTTTTGGGATAATATTTGGGGATTTAACATGTGCTTTTCTATCCGGTGTTAAGGATTTTATGCATCTCTTATGCACTATTATTGGTCATGATATTTCTAATATTCTCATCACACCCTCATAGTTTCACGCACATTGTTTAGGATTACTTGGCAGGATCTCAGGGTCAAACATGTTTGCACTTATGTTTCTTACATAGTTTTCCCTATATTTCTTTCATACATATGGGCACACACTTTTGTATAAATATGCTTGCTACCGCCCACCTGTTTTGGAATAATTAAGAACCAGAACTCCTACCAAATCTGCTCTCTACTCCTCACCAAGCGTGCCTCGCAACCCCCCTCGCACTTGCGCAGTATTATCCATATAGAATAGATTGTGCCCCTGGCGTTCACATTTTGAACAGGTTATGAGCCCGGGCTCTTCTTACTCTATAAGAAATACGCTTACACGCTTCCACCCAACAGCGATGAACTGCAATCAGTTATCTACC
>Ga0307517_10000412_pt1 | contig 73050 bp, 96 predicted proteins | sample 23_EM_MG_FD_194515 | JGI IMG/M metagenome (GOLD analysis project Ga0307517, IMG submission 194515) | Populus trichocarpa ectomycorrhiza microbial communities from riparian zone in the Pacific Northwest, United States - 23_EM | ecosystem: Host-associated > Plants > Roots > Unclassified | place... | reverse complement strand
TGATTTATAGTAACCGGTATGAGTTTCTATGACTAAATTATCGTATGCAGTTGCGACGATTCTTACGTGACAAGGCGAAGACTCTCAGAATACCGAATTCCTTGAAGGCCAGATTGTAGTTATATATCCATTCATGTAGTATATACCTGGATTACCAGTGCAGTCACTTGATTAATAATTCAACGAGATACTTGAGTGTTAGGATGGTTTTTGATGGCATCAATTTTTGCACTTGCACTACTCCCACATACAGAATCTTTTACGCCATGGTACGGAGAAGAGTAGCTTCGCAGGTCCATCAGCAAGTCTCCAGGTTGATGCGCGGAGGGTACATCAGGAAGGAACCTGCATGGTTTCAAGCCGTCCTCGACAATCCTCCTCTCAGCCTGCCACCGAAGTCACCACCATCGCGAACAGAGTATGATGTCAAGCCCTCTACGTCTCCAACACTGAGGCCACACACTGTCCGACCCTTACCTGTTTACTACATCGAGGATGACATCCGGAGACAATTCTTCAAAGACCATCCATTTGAAACCTTCCGACCTACGACGCTGATAGAAAGTGACCGGATATTAGGTCGTCATTCTGTGCATGGTGCCGAATGGACAAGATTAAGGCAAAGGGGAAGGAATCCCACACCCGAAGAGTAAGCCATGGTTTTCCAACTTTTCAATGACCCCGAGGTCACATTTTCGTTTGTAGTGCGGTCAAATTCTGTCTTAATCTTTACCAACACCATGGCGTATCCCTGAGTGATGCGTACACTAATACTGTTGCGCAATACCGTGCCCTACGCTCAGAACATCATATAGCCACTGTTTATGCTGCCGTGGAAGCTGAGCATTATGGTTCTACTTTCGGCCGCAGTGAAAACGAAATTTCCGTGGAATTGCAAAAGAAAGCTTTGCAGACATGGTCCAGAAAGGAGGAAATGGATGAGGGAGCTCTTGCTGCGAGGAAGCGTTGGAAGGCCCTTGTGGAGAAGAATCATGGAGTCAACCAATGGACGAAGGGCGAGGAGTATGTTAGGTTGTGGCAGGAAGGAACTCGACCAAATTACAGTCCCGCGTTAACAGAACCAGTCCAGGTCCATGCTACTCCTTTATAACCATAATTTAATGTCATCCATGTTGAGGAGATATCTATTGAAGGATTGCTATACTACAGGGTGTCGAAAAGGAAATTATTGTGCAACGACATTAGATTTTATCCGTGATTGAGCAGCCTGGGCAGCATTCATTGCCATCCATGTCTTCTCTACCAGTCCCAGAAGTTTCTGCATATCTGAACTCCAATCATTCATGACATCCTCAGCACCCCTCTTCTTTCTGAAGTCGACAATCCCTGTTGGTCGATCAATCTTGGCCCAGATTGTCCCAGAAACTACGAGTTTTGCAAGAGTTTGTTCAGTTTCCTTTGGTGTGAGATCCAGCAGCGCTGTAAGGCGAGTCAACGTGATTTTGCTGTAGTATTCGGCTACAACCCGGACATTCTAGGGGTATAATTCAGTCGCAAATATTTTGCACAAATTGCAACCTTCACGTACGTGTTCAATCACTCGCGTGTGCAGATCCTCCCATCGCTTCTCGTTGCTAAAGACTGGGGTTTTGCGTAGCGATGGTCCATACAGAGATTCAATGCCAGGCCAACGCATCAGTTCTCTTGTTACGAAGCATTTGACCAGATTACTAAAGAGATGTTAGAGTTGTCTCATATAAACTGGAATACTAACTAGTGAAGGTCCAGTTTCAGTAGAGATGGATCATTGAAGATATGATGAAGCATGTCCGATTGTTCGTTCGTATGTGGCGCAAGAACAATATAGTAGACAATGTGTTCCAGTGCCTATAGGCTAGATTAGACAGTGTGACAAAGAGCGGGATCAACAGTCCTTACCAATCTTCCTTTACCACTGACATCCTCTTTTATGGATGGTGTTTGCCAAACCTTCTCATAATATTTAGCGGCATCAAGGTAGGAGTCGCTGTGGAGGGCGTGTTGAATCATTAAGTCGTAGAACTTCAGCTTTAGATCCTGGATAAAGGAATAAGCCAGAGTTAAACTCATATACTGTGGCTTAGCGTACCTCATTCTCCTTTTCTTTCAAAAACTCCTCATTGACTTTTCTTCCACCAACACGAACTTTTACCCACTCTGCTTCCCCCCCGCCGAGAGCCTCTTTTCCATCTTTCTTCTCAACGCTCAAATCTTTCTGGCGGGCCACAGCAATGAGGAGCCTCATCTGCTCCAGGATGAACTCCGTCTTCTCTCTTCGTTCCATAGATGAATATGTCTCAACTTGCAGTTCTGACAATAATTCAGACGCTGTCCGTAAGGACTCTACTGGGTCTTTAGTTTTGCTTGACTTTGCTAAGCCTTCGTGATAATGCGAGAGAGTAAGGGTAACTCGTGCCCGTGGGGTTTCCAAGAAGATCTGTGTAGTTTCGTCGCATTTATCCCTATCTTTTCAATCAAAATACTTACCTTTCCTTCTGTAACACCCCGCAGCGTCTCGACAAGCTCAAGCCATCTATCCACACCATCACGTTCCTTAATCTCTGGAAGCCACGATATGCAAAGCTCAACCATTGCTTGGACAGCAACCTTGAGTTGGCCATGTTTCTTGCTGAGAACACTAAAGGTTGAATTGAGAAGGGGATAATCCCGAGCATCATAACAATGCTGGAGGGATGCTTTCACTAATCGAGTCGTTGACGAGAGATCAGAAGCCTAGAAAACCGTCAGCTTATATCGACGTGAAATACAGGGGATGTATACATTTCTTGTTTGCTTCTCGAGTGCTAAAATTTTATCCAAACCATCTTGAAGTTTACCAGACTAGAAATTAGAAACTCAGAGAAAGTCAAATCGTCCATTGATGATGACGCACTTTTATAACCGCATCGGCTTCTGGTATCAGAGCGTCCACTTCTTTTGTAAAATCCTTCTCCTGTTTCTTGTTGTCTGCCATGAGGTATTGGTTGCGAGACCTGTATGTAGATATCGATAAGTCCAAGTTGAAGTGACGCGTCGCCAAGTTGTTTAGCTGTGTTTGTGATGCGAGAATCCATGAGCCAACGCTGACTTCGGGCAAATCTTGGTGGTCAGGTCCAAAGCAAACTGGGTTTCGGGGGATAACTGGAGTTGGTGAGAAAAAATGGATTGCATGTGCATAATCATATGGTGCATAGGAATCTGCATATGAGGCATATGTGGGTATCTAATTTTCCATACAGTAGGTACCACAGTGAGCGAATGAGTCGAATAACAAAATAATCACAGACGGACTGGGAGAGTGTCCAGGGGTATCGAATTTTGTGGAGGTGAATCGTACACATGAGGATCTGCGTCGAAAGAATTTTTTGGAGGTTCCACGCTGGCTTCTGGTCTCCGCCTTTCTAGCGAGGTATGTGAGAGGACAAGGTGAAGAATTCGGGATGAGATGGCGTATGGGAAGGTGGAGCAGCGATACACAAAAGAAAAGATGCCCAGGAGAGAAGAAAGGAAGTAGACAGAAGGCTGAAAATGTCGAGCACGAGGTTGCCCATAATTGTGGAATGGGTTGCCGTTGCCGTTTTGATGCGCATGGATAATAGCAGCAGAGACTGATGTCGGTTGTGCCTCGGTGGTGGTGCTCGATCCCAAAGGCGTCGCATCGGTGGGCGTCTCGGTAGTTTCGATAAGTGTTTCAACCTCACAGCTCACCAGGACTGGTGAGACTTGGATGCCTTCATCCTGGGTTTGTATTTGTGCGAAGACGCCGGTGCTCGTAGTAGAAATTGTGGCATCTACTTCCTTATCGGAGGTTTCTGCCTTATACGGCTCGAGGACAACAATCTCGGTGAAAGACTTTTCGGTTGCCCTGACCTGTTGCAGGTGAGGAAGGATTTCCGAAACAGATTGCCAATTCTTTGCGTTGGCCTCATTAAAGCCAGGCCGGTTCTTTTCCTGGAACCATTTGAGCAGTTCGAGTCTGGGTGCCAGATGACTGAGGAAAATCGAAATTTGAAGGGGATCGTTCGCCCAGGAATGGCCAACGTGGAAGCGGAGAAGCGACTTTGACGACGCGTCCTGCGACTTCAGGACTTTTTCACTTCCTCCGCCTGCACTGATAACGGCCGCCAGTGTGTGTAGACGTTTGCAACCAGAGATCAGGGGTACGAGAGACTCCAATGTGATTCTTGGGCTATGTGGCATCGGGAAACGAGCCAAAGGACTTAACCTGACAACCTCTACGTTCGGACACGCTCTAGCAAGGTTTTCGACGTCGGCGGGCAAGAAGACAACGGACTCGGGAAGGTCAACATCGAATCGCATCAGCTTGTTCAGACCAGCCAGGTTTTCCAAAGAAAGTCTGGTGATAGGTGGTTCAGATCTGGAGGTCGAGCGAACGAGATCGACAAATTTAGAGGAAGGGGTGGCCGTTATGCGAAGAGAAAGGAGGTTGTCTGCAAATCGATCACAGATCAATTCTGATAGGTCTTGCCAATCCGCGTTGTCTGGGGGGTCTTCGATGACAAGGTCCAGGTAAAGAAGTTCACTTTCAAGGTGCTTGAGGAATACAGCGATGTTGGCAACTTCTCCGGTAAGCTGGAGTTTCTTGAGATTCGTGAATGATCCTTTGGGATGCAAATCCCCGGTGAGTCGAAGGGCAGCTTTGCGAATTTCTGTGAAATCGGGTTCCTCACCAGAGAAGACTCCGCTATCTCCGGAACCAATTGAGCTTGGGGTAGAGTCTCCTGAGCGTGGACGCAGCTCATCAAAGAATCCCTCCACTGCGATCGGGGCTCTTCCTGTAAGGTCGAGTTGAAGGTGCTTGAGTTTGGGGAGTGAAGCAACCCAGCGTCCGACACCAGGGCCTAGGGCTCCCGGAGCAACGAGCACGACTTTCTCGAGGTCATCCTGACGGAGCATGAGTTCGATGAAGGCATCAGGCAAGGCCGTTGACGACATAAAGGAGAAACCCTTCAACTTGACCCTACTCAACATATCGGTAAGGAAGTTATCCAACTTCGGGAATTTCATCCCGAGCTCGATATTGATGGATTGGAGAGTAGGGTTGAGGAACGTGCTGCAACGTTCAAGCCCTTCCAGAGTCTCTGCCTTCCACGTCAACTCCTGGAGACGAGGCAGGATGTAAAGCATGGGGCGGTCTTCTTCGAGAATGGTGAAAATAGACGCCGCCACATTGTTGGCCAGCTCGTCGTAAGTGATCTTCTGGATACGTTCACTGTATTTGATGATGGTATTCCAGTCCTCGTCACGGGGTGCGCGACTCTGCAAGTTATATCAGAACGAATTGAGATGGAATACCTCCAATTAGGTTCGTACCAATCCCAAACCAGGTTTGCGGTTCTTCTTCAAGATCTGCGAAGGGAACAGTCCAATAATGGGAGTAATAGAGTCCAATTCTCTCCAAAGAATGTCGAGAGCAGGTTCAGAGACTGCACGGCAAGTCCGAGCAAGTCTCGAAAGCGATCGCCTGCCACCAGGGCTTTCATAAATAACTTCAAGAAGCTTTTGCAGAGCTTCAGGATCGCGGAGGATGGTTGGAGCCATCTTTTGTTCGTAGGGACGATAGTATTGTTGGATTTAGTCGATACGACAGGTGCAGAAGAGGCGAGCACTGCACGAATACTAGTTTGAAGACGAAGATGCGTTAAGGACGAATGAGTTGTGGAATATACACCTTCGCGCGATGAGGTACTTATGGGAAGCCTATGAGCAGAACACGCCTTAACTCGTCACTTCCTTGCTGCACCTTGGCGTATATGTGATCGGTGTCATGTACATGAGTATCCCTCAATTGGGTAGAATTTGTTACGATGTGGCAAGACATGCACACTTAACGAGGCTGCGGTCATCCTAAACGCAGGTATTAACCGCAAGATGCCGCAAATTGGGTGTTCGCAATTTACCTGTTGGATCGATGGTTAATAAAAGAACTAAGAAAGTAAATGCGCATGCGCTTAAAGCGATAGAACTCAGATTTTCTCGACAATGAGATAGAAAACGGATTATGTTGACTGATAACCCAGAAGGCCGTCTAGACGACATCAAATATGGAAATTAAAAGCACAGGGCAAGGAACACGTTTCGAGTACCCACATACATTCGTAATTCTGTCATAGCTCTGCAATCTCCCAAGGGACCGGTTCCCCTTCCCAATCCTCTTCTTCACCTGTATTCTGCTTGATTCCACCTTCCATGCTGGTCAGATGGTCTTCTCCAATATCCCATATTTCTCCGCCTTTATTGGGGTAGTAATGGGTTGTTCGCCTCCCGTATAATAAATCCTTCACAAGCTTATCCTCGTTTGGTATCTTTGCTTGTGGTGCGACAGATTCGAGTGCTAACACTCTTCGTAGTTCGACTGGCAGGTCGACCTCAACATCGCCACCTGCGGTATCAGGCGAGGCGGCACGAGGCTCTTCGAAACGTGTCCGACTTAAGATTGTATCCGAATCCCATTCATCAGCTTCATCCTCATTTTGCATTCCTATTTCCGGTAGCTTCGGACGTATGTTGTGGCGGTTCACTATCCTTAGTTTAGGAGATAGTGCTGTTTCATCCGAGTCGCTTGTAGAGTGTTCATCAACTTTCGCTCTTTTCCTGCCCTTGGAACTTGTATGAGTTTTCTGTGGATGCTTTAGCAGACGGTTGAGTGATGCAGTAGCAGCACCAGAAAGTGGAGGGGAAGGAGGAATGAGGGGCGATCTCGGTCTTTTGGCAAGTGGTGGATTGTGCCCCAGTTCGTCGTCATCAGGGTGTCCATTCGTTAATTGACTGGTAAAATCATTCGATGATACTTCACTGCGACCAGTTACACCAAATTGTGTCGAGTTAAATTCGGTAGATCCACTTCTTGTGCGCTTCCGCGCATTCTGCACACGGGCAGTGTGGGTGGCCTGCTGATTTGATTGGGAAGATACCCTTTTATTGGGCCCCCTCGCTTGGGGCTTGCTTTTAATACCAAACAGGTCGATTGAGGGGAGAGAATTCTCTGTAAATAACTTGGGGAATAACTTGCCACCGACAGAAGCCTTTACCGGTGAGTTGTCCACAAAAGACGAATCTTCGTCCGAAACAGCCACGTCGTCGTTGTTATCTTGAGGGTCCATGTTTATTCGAGGGAATGGGTTCGCATTCTGAGAAAGAACTCGTCTTCGCTTCTCTTTACTGGGAGAGGGCGACACAGGTTCCCCTCTTAATCGTTTTCGTGCTCTTGACACTGCACTTGGAGGAGCTGGTGGAATGCAGAGTTCGGATGAAAGCGAGGAGAATGAGGCTCCGATGGGTGGAAATGGAGTAGGGGATATACTTCGACCCTCTGAACTCGATGTCGGGCTAGACAAATTGTGACGAGGGCCCCCAATTCCCGGAGACAGTTCTTTTTCTTTCCCCCTCCTTTTCTTCTGAGGCGAAAATGGATTGTAAGCCGCTAACGGGGCTGTGGGCTCAACAGGACGCGACCTCGAAAGCAAAGCAAAACTCGGATCTTTGTGACATGTGGACCTAGGGGGAGTCGCGAATCGAGTGGGGATTTCCTTCTGGATCACAATGGAATTCGTCGCGAGCTTGCAAAGGCGCTTATACAACCTGTATTTATTGGCTAAGTGAATGGTAAGCAGATGGCGCGACTCTCAATAGAGTTAAGCACACCCATCGCGTCATCTTGCCTGACGTCGTCCACGGTAGCAGCACGTCCATGATCCTCCTTAAAAGATCGTTCCCAAGCCTTGATTTCAGCGCGAACTATAGCTAGATCGGCCATGATTCCATGAACGAAGTGGTACCGAACAGGAAATAGTCGATTCTCGTGACTTTATCCACCACGTAGACAAGCGCAAATAAAGCTTTTCAACACGTCCCACTTTTGGACATCGATTCATTCACCCTATAATATGGCCGCCCAGCGCCCAAGACTAAGCATCCTCACACTCTTTGACCCCCTTTCATCTTCTTCTGATTCACCAGACTCGGACAAAGAGAATGATTGTGGCGACTCCTCCTTTTTCCACCCATTTGGTTTCTCAAAGCGGGTTTATTCGCCTATGCGCAGACTACGTCGTCGGCTAGTAGACGTAGGAGACATGACTGTCGAAGAGCCAGATATTAGAGATCTGATAGAAGAGGAGTTGGAGGCGGAAATAAACCAGACCTTTACTCTAGAAGAAGACGAGAACGCGACCCTCACTTTCCGCGACATGGCCAAGGCTGCAACCCCCAAGTGGTCTGGAAAGCATGCTGGGAGGAGAGGAACGCCAAATATATTATCATCCCCTCGTACGCCATTAGCGGAAATTGTTACAAGAGGCGAAATAACGCCAGTAGCGCGCATGAAGATATTCAAGCGTCCACCTGCAAGTTCCACTCATGCGACCTCTCCGTTAAACTCTATTCACACAGCCGAAGGCGTACCCACCTTGGTTATTCATGATCTTGACAACGTGTCAGCAAACCCCCCGTTTCCGACATTCGTGCCACCTGTAACATTCAGTGGCGATCACGAAAAGAAATCTGGTTCACCGGGTTCCATGGCAGCTTCTACTGCCACTCTAGAAATTCCCACATCAAGCGGTGCACTAATAAGGGACACACCCGTTCCACTTTTTATTTCGTCCTCTTCCAATGCGTCCCGCGCCCCTTCTCCCCTGACGGAAAATAGATTACGGCCCAACGCCCATGTGGGCGAATCTAGTAATCGGCATTCGGTTGACCTGCATTCATCGTTCCAAATGCATCTCAGCTCCTCGGAAACGACATTCGACCTGCTCAACGATAAGATTTCGTTCTTATCATCAAAGAACGGCCTGGAATCCTTCCTTGATAACGAAGGTGCTTCCTTTTGTGACGACGAGGATTTTGGTACAATGAATCATGAACTTTCAAACGAGATGGTCTCAAATGAACAACGGGCAGAACATTCAGAAACAGAAGTAATACGAATGCCTGACATCTCAGACTCTACATTTGAGGAGCATGGTGATTTTTCCATTCATGTCGCACATTGTAAAAATATCTAATGACAAATTTCCAGTTAACGAACCTATATTGCGTGATATAAGAGATCGACATGCCTCGTATCACGATCGGAACGGAGTGCCGAGTAAGTTTTTTTTTCTACATCTGGAAGCGTCAATCACGGCTTTATTTCAGCCTCCCCCGCAGGCAAGAGATCGTATGCCCTGGAGATGGTCAACAGAGTCCCTGATACGTCACCCAGCGAGGCAGATAGTGGAATACTGTCCACTCCTAGTCCTTCCCACCCCGTTCCAGTCCCGGCACTTCGCATTGTGAAAAGAACTAAAGCTTTGGAACAAGCAAAAGCAGCTGAGCGCAAACGCTGTGAATTGAGAAGCACCTCAAGAGGGACGACGAGTAATATTTCGACTTCGCGTGCCCCTAAGCGCACATCACTTGAAGATGCGTCATTTGTCCTGACAGGTCATGACGTTAAAAACGGGGGGGAAGTAAAGGGGGTGAGCACGGCAAGGGTTGACCAACGCGCAGGTGGGCCACAACGTGTGCTTGCAACCGAGGTACCCAAGGTTCGGAATGTTGCTCAGTCAAAGGCGACGAATGGCATCAGTGGGCCACGTCGTGTTCAGGCTTTGGAGACCACTAACAGAGTTGGGGCGAAAGCAGAATTGCCCGTGGGTAAGCAACCTAGCAAATATGCAAGCGTCGGCGTCGGGATATCAGGGATACCCAAGCCTGTGGCGTCACGAAATTCGGGGTTGAAGATTGCAGCACCTCCGAGTAGTAAACAGCAAATCGGGGTAGCAGGTAAAGGGTTTTTGGGCCGACGGCTCGGTGGGAAATGATATTTCTGGACAATCGGAATCGGGACGAATACTTAGCATGAAACCTCATGGCATGAGATAAATAAACCAAAAAGCATTTCACGTAACAGGAAGACGTATAAATTTTATTGCCGCTGCGGAGTGATGCACCTCTTATTTAGAGCATTGTACAGCCCAGTTTAACCCATTATGCCCGCCGAGCGCCAGCCAGTCGCACCGTCGCTGCTGTCTGACCCAGCGTTCTCAACGGATCCCTATGCTCATCCATATGCGGTCACAAGTCACGAACCTTGGTTGTCATCTCCCCCCGCAGGACACCCGACTCTGAAGAGCAAGTCTCGCAGACGACCACCAGCGGACGACGTTACCAGCGATTCCGAACCATTCCGTCCCATTCCCCCACCCAACTCTCCTGTCAACTTTCCAGAGGGCCCACAGCATCCGGCAGCGTTCGCCGTCCCTAACGACGTCCTTGGCACTGGTGCATGTCCAGAGCCACACAGCATACATTTGTCGCGAACCACTGCCGCAGAACCTCAGTCACATCAGGAATATCAGTCACCCACACCTCCACCACCCACCGCTCATCCTCCATCACCAAAGCGACGGATAACACTAATGACCTTGCTCAAGCGGCGCTCCTCTCATCAACCACAATCCTCTGCGTCTGCGATTCCAAAGCTCCGGAAGGCATCAACATTTTCAAAGTCTGTGCTCACCCGTCCAGAAACGATCCCAAATGTCGAGAGGCAAGTCCTCCCACCTCCCCCGTCTACCTTGGACTCCAGTACGCCAGCTCCAGGTCCGATATCCTCGAATGGGCAGCCCGCCCCAAAGCGCAGGCCAACAGACATCCCAACCAACCGCCAGGAAAATCTGGATCGCATTGATGAGCTAGATGAAACAAATCCCTGGGGTGTTTCTCTTCATCATGGAGGCCCTTACGAAGCCGCAGTTCAGGCGATCCGAGGGGAAGGAAGGGTGGTTTTTCCTGGTCATGGAAGCTACAATCGGGGTGTCCTTCAATCCCACGATAACGTCCGTCTTTCTATCAAATTATCCGCCTTTCTCTCCATAGCTGACAGGTCCATTAGAACTATTTCCCTCCCCAAGCTACGGGCTTGTCTCTGAACCTATCGCCTGGCCAGGTTCTCCCCAGAAACTACCAGCATAACCGTCCTCCGTCGCAGCCTGCGCAGAAATCCAATCCGCCTCCCCCAACGGCTGTCATGATGAGGCCTCCTGCCAAGAAGCTTCATCCGCAGCCCCAGACGTCTAGGTTGGTGCCACCGATGCAGAGTTCCGCAACACTTCCAGTTTCATCTCGACGACAATCTTATCAAGTATCTCCGATATTAATGACCCCTCGTGATGTCCAACCTCGACGTCAGTCACTCAACCCTACGCCTACGACATCCCATTTTCATATCCCATCTCCACTTTCCTCATCTTCGTCTATCCCTCCTCAGCAACAGAGGCCCCACAGGATTCCCACCGTTGCTCCCGTAACCAACCAACAGGCATTACCGAGACCCCGACCTGCACAGCCAGATCAGGTAACCGACAATCTGGCTTCTATAGGTATTGGCATGGTTATGCTGGATGATGGTGATGAATCAGAAGATTCCTGTTCTAACCAACCTTCAACAACCTCAGACGGAGTGAGACCAAAAGGTCTCCCAAACACGTCTTTTCGACTGAACACGCCCCCGGGGCGCACTCAACCAGAAATTTCCCGAAATGTGACAACTCTACAGGAAGGCGTGTCTACTCATTCTTTGGTTACACAACCGCGAAAAGCTTCCCTGGAGGAAATGCTTGATTTGCCAGAAGAAAGCCCACCTCCTTACAGAACTCCAATCAAGGAAGTGCGGCCCAATGAATTTGGTCGTTTTCAGGCCATTCCTTCCCAACCTCCGTCCACGAGTTCCGCCCAGGGATCGGGTTCCTCCTTTGCACATAGTGAGGTGGCGCCCCGGCATGAGAACGCACAGGCTGCGTTTTTTCTAATGCAAGCCCCATCCAGAGGCCCATCGGTCCAGAATCAACCTTCTTTCAAGAGAGACCCTCCTCGAAGTTATCCCCCCTCTCGATATAGTCCAGAACGCGCTGGCTTTGGGGATGACCACAGTGTTCATCCTTCTGTTTCTAGTAAATCATCTTCATCACGTAGCTCTGGGCCACCGTCATCTCGACATGTTCCGAGACGTCTTGTCATGCCTGCTCCTCTTGCCCAATCGAGTGCAGTTCCACCGCAATATCAAAACCGTCCACCTATGGCGCAGCTGCCACCTCGTCAAACCCGGCATATGCCTCATTCTCCACCTTTTGCTCCTGAACCAATGCCTTCCGCTCAGATATTTGTGAAGGCCCAAGCACAAGAAATTCATCTTGCCCCTTCAGGAGTTGGCAAGCTTAAGAAAAGGCTTAGCTTAATCGGCACCTCTCACTATCCTCCAGTTGTCACGACAGTCTCATTTGCTCCCCCGATCATTGGTTTTAATCCTGTTTCCCAAGAGGACGAATTTCGGAACAAGCTTGCACATAAGAGGGTCCTCAGCAAGCGCAGGTCTAATTGGTAGATACCCCTCAAGATCATTACTCAAATGCTATCGCTTTTACAAACACGAACTAAATCTGCACGTTTTATTCTCTTTCTTATGATCATTAATCTTATAGACAATGGTTTATCGCATTCATAGTCGCATGGACGCTTCGTATACGTAGATATATTTGGGCTTTCTCATGATTGCCATGGGCGTTTGTAAAACCCAAGAATAATAAGATTAACATATGTGCGAGAAAGACAATACACTCAGTAAGATGGCAACCGGAACATGAATTGGAAGCTGTACTGCTTTGTATCAGGATCCCAGTGCGACCAATTCCAGTAACCAGCATCATCCGCTTCATCTTCGATTTCTCGAGCTGGGATCCTGAAGGCGATAGTTTCATACGGCTCTGCAGCAACCTAGGAAATGTGTTACACACATTCATTCACAAGATGATAAAACACGTACAATAAGATATTGGAATGCTTTGTTCGGGGGTTCTTTTCTTTGTTCCCAAGCACTCATGAAACGACGGCGTGGCAATACCCCGTCCTTAATTTGAGGAAGATGAACTTGGACCATCATGCCCTCTTTTCCTGTATCTCTGTCCCTCATTTTAGTTACTCTGTATCCAGGGCGACCAATCTTCAAGAAGACCTTTTTCTGCGTGTTGGACTGTGTGGGCGCGATGGTCAATTGTGTTTCCTTTGCATCACGAGCCGCACGCCGAGCAAGATTAGTCTGGTGCTTCTTGCCCTGTGTATGAGCCAGATATGACCCTTCGTTCGTGTGTAAAGTGAGACACAAACGACATTCAAGAGAACCAAGGTGGTTTCGCAGGATATACGGATCCTCCAAGGGAGATGAGTATTGGTGAGAATTTTCAGGCAGGTTAAATACCTTTGCCAAGTCGATTGTCTCCAAAGCGAGCTTTTTTAGACGTTCTCGTCTATCCACATTGCTCTCTGAGGCACCCGCAACACCACCACCACCAAATTTTGAGCCGACTCGATTCTGTGAAACGCCGATCAGTACCGTTGAAAATCTGCCTCTTGCTGTCAGGAAGACAGACCTGGTAATCTATTTTCAATGTCAGTATTCATGTTTGAGTGTATATTATCGTAGAACATACCCATTGCTGTGTGGTTCTCGTCAAGGACGCAGACGATTATGTAATGCGGACAGTCGGACCGCCATTCCCAAAAATTCTGCTGATGTTCGTCTTCGCCAATTAGCGTTTCCACTTCATAGGAATATGGCGGCCCAGAAACGATCCCTCGAAGACACGTCCACATCCCGTAAAGTCAAGAAATTTAAAGCGGAATCTGAGAAGAACAAGCCCAAACCTCGGTCGACCACATTCTCTGAAGAAGTCGACTTTCCCAGAGGTGGAGGCACCTCTTTCACACCGCTAGAAGTAAAAACTTTCCGAGCAGAAGCTGTGAAGGAGGCGAATGCAGAATTATTTAAAGTCTGTTTTTCATTCTGTCTGGGATATGTCTTCTAAGAGAATATACAGGAAGCCAGTGCTAAGAAAAAGAAGAAGAAGAAAACAGAGAATGATAAATCTGCATCGGTTCGGCCTTCTGAAGGAAAGGACAGGATTCGAATAGAACATCTCAATTACAAAGTGCGTCCAGTCATTTTCGGTACACTTCAGCTTAACAAACCTCCATTTCTCAGCGAATGAATCTCGGCATGAAAATATTTGGACAGATCGTCAATATCCTTCCGTTGGCACTTATTGTGTCATTGCCAAATCAGCTCTACGGGCACGTTCCTATTACGAACGTCTCGTCCCAGTTTACTGAATTGTTGGAACGCCTTGATGCACAGGAAGTGCAATCAAATTATGAAGAAGTCGAAGAAAATGAAGACTCCTCACCCCCGCATATTCCAGACTTAACAGATATATTCAATGTGGGACAGTACGTTCGAGCAGCTGTGTCGGCTGTCCACGCACCAGGGACAACAGACGTTTCAGGTATAGGGAAGTCGAGGGATGAAAATATCAAAGCATCCAGGAGAGTGGAGCTATCTCTAATTCCTGAACGTGTGAACACAGGTGTTCAAAAGTCGGACCTGAAGCAAGGATTCGTGCGTCGTCTAATCTCTCACAGTCATTCTTGTTAATTTCGCTCATTTAGACATTGACGGCGGCGGTCAAGAGTCGAGAGGACCATGGTTATACCCTTGATTTGGGGATTCCTGATGTTTCTGGCTTCCTTCCCTTCAAGGAGCTTGAAGGCGAAACAGGGCCGCACGTCGGTGCACTGGTCGATATTACAGTATTGAACACTACAGCAAATGGAAGGATTTGCACCGTTAGTGCCGATCCTGCCAAATTTGCGACCTCATATGTAGGTTTAATTAATGATCTCAAGATTTCAACCCTGACTGTCAGATTGAATAGCTTTCCGAAATATCATCGGCGACGTCTGTCCTCCCTGGTACTCTGGTGCAAGGGCTAATAACGAATGTTCATAAAAGCGGTTTGAATATCCAAGTCCTGGGTTACTTCGATGGAACCATAGATGAATATCACATTGGAGCAGAGTCTTCTGCATTTAAGGTTGGGAGGAAGGTCAGAGCAAGAGTAATATACGATTATTCGTCATCACCCCCCAGATTTGCCCTGAGTCTCACGGCACATGTTACTCGGTTGACCCCCCGATTAATTCATGGCGGTGAAAGGGAAGAAAGTGTTCGTGAGGCGTACCCCGTTGGTACCATCCTAGAGGCAGTGAAAGTTCTCAGAGTTGAGCCAGAACGAGGACTCGCAGCCGAAATTTCAGAGAACGTGCGAGGTTTCATTCATGTTAGTAGTTCCCACCTCTGTGTTTTCTGTCAACTGATGAATTTATCAGATTTCTCAAGCTTCAGACGACCATCTGCCATTGCTGTCAAACACAGGTCCATGGAAGCCCGGATCCCTACATGTTGCCAGAGTAATTGGCTACTATGCTTTCGATGGCCTTTTGCAGCTATCCTTGAAGCCATCTGTCATTCAGCAGAAATATTTCCAGGTTACAGATGCCAGTGTCGGAGAAATCGTTAAAGGGACTGTCAAGAAACTCACTGACACTTGTCTTTTTGTATCACTTTCGGGAGGCATTGATGCTGTTGTCTGGCCGAACCACTATGCGGACATCACACTTAGGCACCCTGCTAAACGGTTCAAAGAAGGCGGCAGTATTAAATGTCGAGTACGTAGTTCGTGTTGCCTGAATTTGCTTTGTAGACTATCCCCCGTTTAGGTGCTGATAGTGGACCCAGACCGCAATCGTGTCTCTCTCACTGCGAAGAAGACTCTCTTGGACTCTGCCCTTCCAATTATATCCAAAATGGAAGACGTGAAGGCGGGGACAGTCACGCATGCCGTAGTTTCTAGAACTTATGAAAAACACATCGTGGTGGAATTTTACAACAATATAAAAGCAACAATTCCTCATAGGGAAACCGGGTATGTTACCAGAGCCATAAAGCTTTCCTAAATTTTAATGACTCTTCAGTGCAACGTCGAGTAATCAACTCTCAGAGGCGTTTCCCAATGGAAAAGTTGTCCAAGTTCGCATATTGAGGATGGACGAGGGTCGAATTATTGCAAGCATAAGGCAAGCGTCCTCAGAATTTGATGTTCCCGATATCAGTTCAATTGAAATTGGGACTACCGTGGAGGGCATAGTTTCCGAAATTCACAAGGACAATATCCTTGTCTTTCTTCAACCTACCCTTGTCCGCGCCCTCTTGTCAGTGAAAAATCTGGCGAACCATCGAGGTCAGACTATAGCTCAGCTGCGAACTGCACTGCAAGCAGGCGAAAAGTTTGAAGAACTTGTCGTCGTGTCTAAAAATCCTGAGAAGGGTCTTGTCATTGTGGCAAGTAAACCGAAATCCAAGCCTTCTTTGTTGATAAAAGGCTCGAACGTAACAATCGAATCTATCCGTGTTGGACAACTCGTCGGAGGACGTGTCACAAAGCACATCAAGAACGGGGCATTGGTGAAAATAACGTCTCACATTGGGGGGATACTCCACTTTACCGATCTATCCGATGACTTTGATTTGGGTGCTCTGCCAGGCATCGATTCGATCATTAAAGCTGCTGTTGTTGGAACAAACATTTCAACGAAGCAGCTGGTCCTATCTATCCGTCCGTCCAGGATACACGCTGATCAATCGCACGAGATTGTTGATCGAGAAATCAATGACTTATCTCAGCTTGAAGTCGGGCAAAGTGTCCGTGGTTTCGTGAAGAATGTCATGGAACATGGACTGTTCGTCACAGTCGGCCGGGATATCGATGCTCGTGTTCAGATACGAGAGCTTTTCGACGAGGTTATTCTTTATTCTTTCTTGTTTTTCAGCGTCCTCACCCTTAATCCTTAGTATGTCAAAGAATGGAAAGAACACTTCAAGGTCGGTCAGGTCGTCAAGGGCCGTATTTCAAGGTACGAAATACTATTCCGTTCTCCGACCTTGGACCCGTGGCTGAACGATACTTAGTGTCGATGCAGGAAATAAGAAGGTTGAGTTGACATTTAGATCTGACGATTCATCGAGACGCCCCGCTGTCATGCAGCTGAGTGACCTCAAAGAGGGTAAAAAGGTTGAGGGCAAAGTTACGAAAATCGAGGATTATGGTCTTTTCATTCAGATAAAAGATTCGAAACTCAGCGGCCTATGCCACAAAACGCAGGTGTGTTTCCTACCCAGCGGAATTCCGAGGTGAAACTGAAATGTAACGTCTGCAGCTGTCTGATAACCCAGATGCCGATGTTAAAGTCGCCTTACGAGGTTTCCGTGAAGGCGACCGGGTCAAGGCTCTCGTTCTCAAAATCGAAAATCGGCGGATATCTCTTGGCTTGAAACCATCTTATTTCAGCAAGGAAGATTTCGAGGATGATGAACAACAAGGAGAAGAAGAGGCTGCGAGTGAAAGTGATCTGGAAAATGATATCGGCACTGAAGATGTCGATATGAACTCTGATCGGGAAAGTGACGAAGAAGAGATGCAAATCGATATAGACAGCCATCAAGTTGAATACAAAGCCACGACGTCTTCCAATCCATTTCCTTTGGTTGAACCAGGCCCGGTCTTAACCTCGTTAGGTGGCTTTCAATGGTCTGGAAACCCACAAGCAGACGAGGAAAACGCAGCCGATTCGTCGTCATCCGAGGACGACGAGAACACAAGCACAAAGACGACAAAGAAAAAGCGGAAACGCAAGCAAATCGAACAGGATCTGACAGCCGACCTGCAAACTAAACAGCCGGAGTCAAATGCAGACTTCGAAAGGCTCCTTCTTGGTTCTCCGAATTCCAGTTATCTCTGGATTCAATTCATGTCCTTCCAACTTCCATTATCGGAAGTTGACAAGGCTCGTGAGATTGCTCGGCGAGCCATCAAGACTATCAACTTTAGGGAGGAACAGGAGAGATTGAACGTCTGGATAGCGCTTCTGAATCTGGAAAATGTGTACGGCACCAGTGAAACCCTTGAAGCAGTGTTCAAGGAAGCTGCAAGGGCGAATGATTCGAAAACTGTTCATTTGAGGCTTGCATCTATTTTCGAGCAATCCGACAAAGCTGAGGTGCGCCTTCTGACTTGCCAGACTTCAAACATACTCGAACTCAAAAATCTATCTACAGCAAGCAGAGGAACAATTCAATCGGACGTGTAAAAAATTTGGCCAAAGCTCGAAAGTATGGACACTATTCGGACATTTCCTCTTGCAACGGGGTGAAGTGGAAGAAGCAAGAAAACTCTTACCTCGCTCCTTGCAGAGTCTCGAGAAACGGAAACGTGTGTCGAGTTACTCGCGGTTGTTTTGGTTTGAAATGCTGAAAACAATTATAAATCCGTTAGATCTCAAGACTATCTCGCAGTTCGCTCTTCTCGAATACAAGCATGGAGAACCTGAACGAGGAAAGACCCTGTTTGAGGGCATCCTTGACTCGCATCCTAAACGATGGGACATGTGGTCCATTTACATGGATATGGAGGCAAATCAAAAGAATATTCAAGGCCTTAGGTATGTCTGGCTTCCGGTCACTAGTTTTCAAGAGCTAAACACCGTCAATAGAAATCTTTTTGGTCGCATTTTCGCATTGAAGATGACGAGTCACAAAGCGAAGTCGGTCTATCTCGATATATTTTAGAATAACTCATCTAACTCATGTCACAGGGCATTCTTCAAAAAATGGCTCGAGCTGGAAAAAAGGCTGGGAAACCCTGAAGGAGTCGAGACCGTGAAACAACGAGCCATCGAATGGACACAACGAGCAGCAGAAGCGTCAAATGGATCATAATAATTAATTAGATGTTTACCTACTCAATCAAATGTAACAAAGAGAAAGAAGAGAAAGAGAGTATAATAATATGAGTTTAATGAAGCGTCATACAGGTTTGAGAGATTTGTTGTTACGAATGAGAACGGAGAACGAAGAAAGGAGGAACTGGCAACGTCATAACGGATATGTTGGACGAGAGAACGAGCAGACAGCAGAAAGCGCCGAGGACAACTAGGATTATGTGGTCATGATGATGAGTGGGGGACCGAAGCAAAAATATGCTGTGCGGATGGGTTAACTTGGTGAAGAAAAGGAAGGGAATGAGTGAGCGCACAGGGTATATGCAAAATCTTACATATAGATTAGCAAAATAAGAGCGATTGAAGAATAGAAAAGAAACAAAAAAAAAGACCATCGGATTCAAAGGATGGATCAAAATCATTATGCATCATGACCTGGGCGACCTTGATAATGTCCTGTTGTCATCATCCGCACCTCCCCCAAAACCTGCTAAATCCCTTCGACTACTCATCGAACTCGCCAGTTGTCTTTGCCAATCGTCCAACTGACTTGAAAGGTTCTCAAAGGCAATCGCATTTTCCGAACTAGATGTGCTCATCCGTTGAGACATCGGTCGCCTTCCTCCAAATACAGGCTGCTCCACTTCAAGCAGCAGTCCAATCTTATGCGAAAGTTGATCGTTTTCCCTTCTCAGCATCGCGTTCTCATCGTGAAGTTTCTCAGCCAGTGTCTCGTCGTGTCCTCCCCTCGCGATAATCAACGATTGTTGGAGTCTATCAATCTCCACTTGGAGTTCTTCAACTTGACTGAATCGCTCATCCGCCTCGCGTTGCGACGCAACCAGGTTATCCCTCAGGAGCTCAAGCTCCTTTTCGAGATTCTCAAGCCGCAAGCGAAGTTCCTTGTTCTCCGCAGTGAGCCGTTGGGCTTGTCGTTGAGCATCAGCAAGATGAGAGCGCATCCCGTCAGATTCGTCGCTGCCCGGAGTACTTCGTCCATTGAGACTTCTAAGCCTAGGGTCGAGGGGTTTGGAAGCACGAAGGGCATCCAATTGGTCTTGAAGTACTGCATTTGTCTGCTTGTATTTGTTGACTTCTTCACGCATCCGGCGGACGATCTTATCAGTACCTCTGTAAAAGAAATCAGATTCACATTTAACATAATAAAAAGCAGCAAACTCACTTGACATAGTGAACAGCCATATTATAATCGTCTTCAAGCTGCTTAACTTTCTGCTGATGAGCCTGCTGCACCATCTCCAACTTCTCCTCCGCGTCCTGCAACCGTTCTTCCGCTTCCTCTGCTGGCGTACCACTGTTATTTGTAGGTGTAGTCCTCAAACTATCCAACCTGCTCGACAACTGTGTAACCTGAACCTCAACATCCCTCTTCTGCCTCAATGCCTTTTCAAGTTCCCTCTCCATATTCTCATGCGACCTCGTTTTTTCAGCAAGCCTGTTCTCCAATTCCGCCATGGCGGCCAATTTGGACTTGCTGTCTTTAACCACCCCCCTGCCTTGCTGCTCCAGTTCATCATCATCCACAATGACCCCATTCTCAACCAAATAATTCCTCAGCATACCCAACTTGGCCTGCGCATCACTCGCCTCTTTGCTCTTTTCCACCACCGTCAGCTCAATGGTGCCCATCTCCCCCTTCAACCTCACACATTCCCCGACCGCGCCCGCCAGCTGTCCCCTCAGACCTACCAACTGCGCCTGGAAAGCTGACACCTCCCCTGTCTTCTCCTGCACCCTCTTCCGCTCCTCGACAAGTTTCGCAGAGGCCTCATCCGCACGCTGCGATACCTCCCTCCATAACAACCTCAACGACTGCGCTTCAGCCTCAACTGCATGAACCTTCTCCGCATGGCCCCTTCCTAACCTGTCCTCATCAGCCTTTAAGTCCCGATGCGAATCCAACAATTCCCCGAGACTAGTTGTTGTCAACGCCCGGAAGGCATCAGCCTCTTCCCGACTCTTCGTCCACGAATTCTCGACCTCTGTCAAACTATTCCGTGCAGCCTCTACCTCCGCATTCCTCGTCTCCAACTCCCCCCTCAACTCAGCAGCATCGCCGTCCAGTCGTTTGATCCTCTCCTGCGCTCGCTCATAATACATATCCGCTTCCGTCGCACGCGCCGACGCAGCTTGAAGAGCGACACGAGCCTGGTCCAATGCCCGGAGATGTTGCTCCTTTGACTGCACAAGCTCTTCAACTTGAGCACGCAACGTAAGCTCATCCGCCTCCTTCTGCTCCAATAATGAACTCTGCGAAACAAGCTTATCTTGTGCATCACGATACTTGACCTCCATAGCTTCGTGCTTGTCAACCAAATCATTGTACAGCTCAACCGTCTTCGAATGATCTTCCTTCAACTTATCCCCCCTCTTCGTCGCTTCCAGACATCCCCTCTCAGCGTGCTCTCTAAAAGTCGTCTGAAGGGCAACCGAATCGCTCAGTTCGCCCAGCTTCCGATCTTGTGCCCATCGCTCATTCATTAGTACAGACAAATGATTCTCAAGTTCGGCAAGACGAGCCCGCTCAAGCCGCTGAATTTCGCTCTCGTTCTTCGCTTCCAGTGCAGTTAGCTTGGCACGGTAATAAGCAGCTTCTTGCATTGCACTCGCTTTGGCCCGTTCTGCGTCTGACATTTTTTCAGAAGCTTGCTTGGCCTGGTATCCCATCGCGTTCTACAAAAAAAAAAATTAAACTTAGATTTCAAGCACCACATAAGACGACCAAAAGCATACCTGCACCTGCGCTCTAAACTGCTTGAACCTCAACGCCAGCTCCGCCTGCTTCTCATCCACTCCTTCTTCCAACGCCCCCACACCTCCCAATCCCCCACCACCTTCCCCCTCGACATTAAAAACAAACCCGGCCTTGGCAGCCTTCCCCAGTGCCTCCTTCATCCACGCAACCTGCCTTTTCACACTATCCAACTCCACGTCCTTCGCTTTTAAGTCCCTTATCAAATCCTCTGCGACGTTCCCTACTGACCCTCCATGCTGGTGATGGTATTGTTGTTGAGGGTGATGTTGCGCGGATCTCGAAGGTGGTCTGGATCCATTGACAGTAGGCTGCTGCTGCTGCTGTCCTGGAGCATCACCATCCGTCCTCTTATTCTCAACAACGACAGGCGAAGCTCGATCCGTAACCATTGTCAAAGGTGAGGCTCGCCCACTCATGCCCCCGCTGCCAACGGTTGGTGACTGTCGCCCTGTCGGACCCCCCCCAGCAGCAGCCATCGCCAGTACACTAACTACGCCTCCAGCAGGGGCGGTTGTCGTCCCTCCTCCAATACTACCAGCAGGCGACATCGCCCGATTCATTATCGTCCCTTGCGCAGGACTCCTTGCGCGCTGCAAGGACTCAGTTGTCACGCCTTCCTCATCATCCACCACTTCGTCCTCTCGTCTAGGTCTGACAGGCCTTCCATTTACTACGGGGCCAGCATTTACAGCAATGGCAGCACCCCCTAACCCTTGTTGCTGTCCTCCACCAACACCATTAGGCGGCCTTCCAATCGGGGAGATTGTCCGTTCCGGACTGACGCTACTACCAGGGGACATCGCTCTTCCATTGACGGTTGCAGAGGGGCCGACTGGGGGCGCCACTGCCCCTGGTAGCGCTGGTTGGGTCTGTTGCTGCTGGGCCTGATTAGTAACTGATGGCCTGCGAAGAGTATTTTGATTGGCAGGTGGAACAGCGGCATTTACAGGTGGTCTGTTGTCTTCCGGATATTTGATGTGTTCTATTTCCATTTTAAGAAATAAGAATCTAGACAGAAAATGATTGAGAAATAATACTGACTTGTATCCAGGACATGGATCATGTTCGGGTCTTCCCCTTTTGAAGGTGTAAATGATTCCCCACCGATGACGAAAACCTTTGACCCTATAGAGGCCATCGCGTGACCGGACCTTCCACTAGGAGAGGGTCCCATGTTCTGAAACATATACCATCTCTGATCTGTTTCAAACGAAAATCAGCACACTCTGACTCAGACGAGAAAGAAAAAAATAGGGTAGAGCAAGAAATAAACGTACTCGTAATTTTAAATGCCGCCAAATCGCCCAAATCCTGGCCATCTACGCCCCTACCGCCGAAGATATAGATTACATTACCCACCAGCGCAGCCGCGTGTCCTTCTCGAGGTGATGGGGTGAAGCCAATGCACTGTAATTCTGTCCATCTTCTCGTGCGGAGATCAAATGACCATGTATCGTTGTAGTGGTATTTCCCGTCTGTACCACCAAAACTGTTGCATAATAAGAAAAAAGTTTATATGAAGTTTTGAAAGAGTTTATTACACGATGATTCGTTCTTCAAATGTGATACACACGTGGCCTGTCCGTTGTGCTGGTCTGTCCTGTGAGGCAGGTTCATAGAGCTCCCATGCAGATTTTGTTTTCACTGCAGGAAATTAGAATGGTTTGAAAGTATAATGAACCAAAATGGGTGCCTACGTGAATGGAGGTCAAATGCCCACAGGTCATTTAAAAATCTACCGTCCACCTGACCTCCGAAGACGAAGAACTTTGAACCGACCATAGTTACAGCGTGGCCATACCTTCCCTCCGGAGAAGGGCCAGCTACTTCAAGTAGATTCCATTCCTGGGTTTCTGAGATACTAAGGAAAAGAAGGCATGAATAAAATTAACCAGACATACTGAGGTTGAGGAGATAAAGGCTGTTATCAATCCTTGTCGGAGGGATAGAAGGATTCGTGTTTGTATCCCCACCCCAGACGATAATGACGGTTGCAACCAAAGCACATGCATGCCCGATTCTGGGGACTGGAGGAGTGCCTGTGGTCTGTACGAGACTGGTTGAGTTAGTAGAAGTGGAGAGGACATAAAAGTCGTTTTTTGCAGATTCGCGGACGAGACCACCAAAGAGGAAAAGGTCGCCTTTTGGAGATGATGTTGCGGGCAGGGCATGGCCATATCTCGGGAAAGGGGAGGGTGAGGGGGACGTTGGGGGAGCTACGCCTGGTTTCGGGATTATACTCGGAGGAAGTAGGGAGAGGCGGTGGGCAGACCAGGGAAATGGGGGCGGAGGCTTTGAAGGGCGTTGGGGTGCTGGATGTTGTTGTGGTGGTTGTGGTTGTTGTTGTTGGAGATTAGTATTGGGCGCTGGAGGAGGCCTGCGGGGTGCTTCTCTGGGATTGACAGTTGGAGAAGGGAGTATATACAAGAGAAAGGACGTACAGGGGCGAGTCCACACGGGAGTCTCTGGAGGAAGAAGCTGTAGATAGTTGCGCCAAGGCCTGGCTCGGAGTCTGGGCGACAGTGACGGAGGGCGAAGACACACTGGTCGCTGTCGAAGGCGACGAGGACGGCGGATGTTGCTGCTTCTTCCTTGAGAAGAAGGACATTGAACGAAAGACGGAGTTGAAAGTTATTTTGTATGGATGCGACGGTGTGAGGGAAGATGTATTTATTTATTTTATCAAATCACAAATTATTTATTTAATATTTTACACATCGCCCAGGTGGTCCGGACCTTAAGTTAGACTGAGGATACAAACATGGTAGGCGGAATAGACCACTGGCAGCACTAACCTCCTGCCTAAGAGCACGGGAGCACCATGAGTAAATAGCAATATTCTAACTCTAATAAGTAAATGTTGAAGTGATCAAGATCAAAAACAAAAGTGCTGGAAATTTCAATTCAAAGTCCTATACACGCTCCTTCAGAACCTTTTACGCTACAAAGTTCAAATCGATTTCTAACGATCCCAGTTCTACGCCACCCATTCATATTCTGCTTAAACCATGGCCTCCTGGGGCTTTGGCCTCGCCACGATCATCCTGGCCACCGAACTTCCCCAAATATGCCACTGGCGTGGAACTCCCCAACTTCATGGCATCCAATCGCGACAACTCCACGGCAGCCCCAGCTGTTCCAAACGCTTGCTGCTCATGTCCATCAAAAGGCCTTCCAAACGGGCTAGTACTGAAAGGTCTCGTTCTTCCGTCGATGGTTGCTGAGCCTGATGATGGACCAGCCAGGCCAGCTACTGCTCCCGCGTGTGCTGAGGGAACAGTGGCGTTTACAGGTGGTCTATTGTCTTCCCGATACTCGATGTGTTCTATTTCCATTTTATGAATAAGAATCCAGGCAGAAAAAAATGATATACGTATACTGACTTGTATCCAGGACATCAATCACGTCCGAGTCATCCCCTGAAGGTACCCCACCAACAACAAAGATCTTTGAGCCGACAGAAGCCATTGCATGACCAGATCTTCCTCTAGGAGAAAATCCCATGTTCTGAAACATGTGCCATCTTTGATCTGCTCTAACATTAAGACAAAATAAACACACGGAGCAAGGGGACAAGCTTACTGGTCAATTTGAACACTGCTAAATCGCCCAAATTCTGACCATCCGCGTTTCTACCGCCAAAGATATAGATAGTGTTACCCACGAGCGCAGCAGCGTGTCCTTCTCGAGGTGATGGGGTGGAGCCACTGCACTGTAATTTTGTCCATCTTCTCGTGAGGAGATCGAATGACCAAATGTCGTTATAGTGGCATTTCCCGTCTGTACCACCAAAACTGTCACATAATATGAAAAAAAAGCTTGTATACAAGTTTGGAAAAATGATTACACAATGATTCGTCCTTCAAATGCGATACACACGTGGCCTGTCCGTTGTGCTGGTCTGTCTTGCGAGGCGGGTTCATAGAGCTCCCATGCGGATTTTGTTTTCACTGCAGGGAATTAGAATGGTTTGAAAGTATAATGAATAAAATGGGTGCCTACGTGAATGGAGGTCAAATGCCCACAAGTCGTTTAAAAATCTACCGTCTACCTGACCTCCGAAGATGAAGAACTTTGAACCGACCATAGTTACAGCATGGCCATATCTTCCTTCCGGACAGGCCCCGGCTGATTCGAGTAGGTTCCATTCCTGAGTTTCTGAAACACTAAGGAAAAGACAGACCGAAGAAATACCAAAGACATACTGAGGTTGAGGAGATAAAGGCTGTTATCAATCCTTGTCGGAGGGATAGAAGGATTCGTGTTTGTATCCCCACCCCAGACGATAACGGCAGTTTCAAACAAAGCACACGAAGGACCTATTCTGGGGGCTGGAGGAGTGCCCGTGGTCTGTAAGAGATTGGTTGAGTCCGTGGAAGTGGAGAGGACATGAAAGTCGTTTTTTGCAGATTCGCGGACGAGACCACCAAAGAGAAAAAGGTCGCCTTTTGGAGAAGGTGTTGCGGTCAGGGTATGGCCATATCTTGGGAAAGGTGAGAGTGGGCGTGAAGTTTGAGGAGCTACACCCGGTTTTTGTGTTGCACTTGGAGGAAGTAAGGTGAGGCGGCAGGCAGACCAGGAGAAGGGTGGAGTGAAGGACGGTGACGGGGACCTTTTTGATGGCGACGAGGACTGCTTATTTCTTGGGAAGCACATTGACGAAAGATCGAGTTGAAATGGAATTTAAATACGTCCATAGTGGAGGAGCAGTACACGGCTCCGCTGACAAAGTTGATAATTCCGTGCTGAAACGACAAACGTTGCTCGGACGACAAAATTCGATTGAGGAGAGACCGAGAGACGGATGGTCCGTCAAACGACTAGTTATAATTAGTGAATTGATTTATTGAGACATACTCAGAAGGAAGATGCGGATTCGTCAACGCCCTTAAGGATAATGGCGTAAATTCGAAGTGGCAATGGCCAAATCACAGGAATAGGTTGAGATCCTCTAGATCCAAACAGGTTCTTCCGCAGCCTGTTTCATGCATTTCTTCCCCACCACAAATACTCCACTGTCACTTGATTGCTCGCAATGAAGCTCTTGCATCTGCATTATGTGCTGCTAGGACCAAACACCAGCGGCTAAAATCCCAGCACCGAATGAACTGCATCAGGAGAGAGTCTGAAAGCCTTACCGGTACCGCTTGTTGAAAGAAATTTGGAATTCCCATGGCGATATAACGCGAACACGAGATCTCTGCACATATCCATTCTTAAATGACGGAAGTGCTTGCATATATCGAGTGCGAGGCCTAAAACAAACTACAAATCAGATGATTCTTCCATACAGTCAATTGCATTCACCAACAAAGTAATACTTTCATCGACCTCTTTCCACGACATTTATGTGTTCCGTGGGTTCATGGATTGGTGCGTTGCGTTGCTTCGCAATTGGTACTGATTTGACGAGCGTCAAATACTTGGATAATTGGCGCCTTGTCTATCAATAAACTCCCATCTCGAACGGGGGTGGCCCGCGTCGAGCCTTGATGCTTACATAAGGGTTGCAGACAACACAGGCATGATCAATTGAAAATACAGTAAAATCCTGGCCAGGTATGTCAACCGACAAGACATGCAGATACGAACGGACGTACCTCTATTGGAGACCAATATTCCATGTAATGGCATCGGAGACATCGTCCGAGTGGTGGTCTCTTTTCGAGTGGGCCACGTTGACTTTGTGGTTTGGATAGAGACGAAGGCATTCTGGGCAGATAGAGAGATTAGATATACGAAGGATAATTGGCGGGTGGGTTATGTACTGCCACATATGACAATGGGGGTTCTGTCCATCGGGGGTTAGCGATGGAACAAGGGATACAGGAGACTGACAAATCTGGAGTGGTGACTCGACCCACTGCCCCCGAGACAGAGGCAGTGTCGTCTAGGGGAGAGTTAGCAGACGACTGACAGTGGATGGAGGGGACATGCCGTCGACGAGCGCGGGGGAGGCAGGGAGGACGGAGGGGAGAGAGGCCATGGGGATGGTGACCCGCATGTCACACCCGGACGACGACATGATCGCGATGCCTCCTCGGGCACTCATCCGACACCCGCCGTTCTTCTCGAATCTTGCGAGGGCGACGCTGCCGACGGCGTCACTGTCACCACCGCACCCCGTCGCCTCCGTCCCGATCCACTCTCCGCGGTCCTCCATCGACACACTCCGGCAAGTGCACTCCGGCATTCCGCCCCAGCCCAGCCGCCTCTTCTCGTCCTGGTTCTCCCAGCCCGAGCCCCTTCACGACCCGCCCCCTTCCCAAGCCTACCTCGCCCCCTCCCATCCCGTCGTCTTCTGCCATGGTCTCCTGGGCTTCGACTCCGTCACTATTGGCCCCGCCATCGTGTCCCTCGAAGTGTCTCACTGGCGCGGCATCGCCTCCGTCCTCCAACACCACGGTGTCCAGGTCCTCATCACTCGCGTGCCCGCTACATCCTCCCCAGTCGACAGAGCTAAAGTCCTCCTCCACAAAATCGAACAGACATACCCCAATCAGTCCGTACATCTCATCGGACACAGTATGGGCGGTCTCGACTGCAGATACCTCACATCCCATCTCACCGACCGCTCATTTAGTGTCCTGTCCCTAACCACCATCGCAACTCCCCACCGCGGTTCCTCCTTCGCCGACCACTTCCTCTCAACTCTAGGTAAAGACCGTCTCCCTCAGCTCCTCTCCCTCCTCGACTTGCTTCCCAACGGCGGAGGCGACGGAAAAGCCTTCGAGTTCCTCACTCTCGACAACATGCGTAAATTCAACCACGAAACTCCAAACCTCCCTGGCGTAAAGTACTTTAGCTGGGGCGCCACCTACGACCCGGGCCTCATCGACACCTGGAAGTATTCTCACTCTGTCATCCTCGACAAGGAAGGCCCCAACGACGGTCTTGTCTCCATCCAATCAGCCAAGTGGGGCACCTACCTCGGCACTCTTAACCACGTCAACCATCTCGATCTAGTCGGCTGGATCAACACCGCCAGATACAAATGGGCAGAGATCATGGGCAACGAGATCAAGTTCAGACCTGCCACTTTCTATCTCGGCATCGTCGATATGTTGGCTAGAGAAGTCGAAGGTCTGGATGATTCACATCCTCCGTCTTCAGGTCACGAAAGACTCCAGATGCTCGACAGTTTACAAACTGCTTCCAGGGAACACGATGATGATATCGATGATACGATGTCGAACCCGCCTTCAATAGCCAAACCACCTCCCACAAAATCATAGGTGCCATATAGTTTATTTTTACACCTAGTAATTGGTCGCCATATGACCGTTTTATATTTCATAATAAAGCTTTCAGAATTGGCAAAACGACACCGAATCAAACACATTGGAATTCACAATTACAAAACTTGCTGAAAACTACTTCTGAATCGTCCAGGCATCTATGGCTTAACGTCCGAATTTCCTTCAAGCTTCAGTTCTGATCTTCAACGAGGCTGGAAGCAGTCTTGAGATCTGCAGCAACCATCTCTTTGACGAGCGCGTTAAAGTCAATGCGACGCTTCCATCCCAGAGCGCGTTCAGCTTTGGTAGGATTACCAAGGAGGAGGCTAAGCAAATTATCAATGAGGATAAAACGAGTGGAGGAACATTTGAATTCTCACTCGACTTCAGCTGGACGGAAGTAACGAGGGTCAACCTTGACTACAACTTTGTTCGTCTGTACGTCGATCGCAATCTCTTCTTCTCCACTTCCTTCCCACCTGGAATGCAAATCAGAAAATAAAATAAAAACTGAATAGTTGCGATTAAAGTACCTGAGTGTAATTCCAGCAGCTTCAAATGCCTTGATGATAAATTCTCGCACTGGGTGGGTCTCCCCAGTCGCAAGTACAAAATCGTCAGGCTTTTCCTGCTGGAGCATCATCCACATGCCCTCGACATAGTCCTTTGCTAAAAAGTTATCAAGCGTCAAGTCATGTCTGACCAAAAACTGGACAAAACCTACCATGACCCCAATCACGACGCGCATCCAAGTTCCCCAAGTAAAGACAAGACTGTTTCCCCACCTTGATATCAGCAACGCCCCTGGAAATCTTCCTCGTTACAAAGGTTCGTCCTCGACGTGGACTCTCGTGGTTGAACAAAATCCCATTGCACGCATACATTCCATACGCCTCACGATAGTTCACAACAATCCAGTACGCGTACAACTTGGCGCACCCGTATGGGGAACGCGGATAGAATGGTGTCGTCTCGCTCTGGGGCGTTTCCAATACCTTTCCATATAATTCGGACGTCGAAGCTTGGTAGAACTTGACATGCTTTTCGAGTCCACAGGTACGGATAGCGTCGAGCAGACGGAGAGTACCCAGGCCATCAACGTCGCCTGTATATTCTGCCATTTCAAAGGAGACTTTTACATGGGATTGGGCACCCAGATTGTAGACTTCCGTTGGTTTTACTTGGGCCAGGATGTAGACCAGGTTAGTGCTATCGGACAGATCACCATAGTGAAGCTTGAATTTTGTGGGCCCTATAGAAACTTCAGTGATCAAATTATGGATTAAAAAATTGGGTGATGCGCACGCTCATGCTGATCTTCGTAAAGATGGTGCAAACGACCAGTGTTGAAGCTCGAAGAACGACGGATAATACCATTAACCTCATAACCCTTCTCCAATAACAACTCAGTCCTGATCGCAGGCTAAGAACACTGATGAAAACGCGAGGGAACAGTCGACTTACAGATAAGAACCATCCTGACCAGTAATACCTATTTTACCTCGTTCAAGCAAGTTTAATTTGGATCATCAACAACACGAACCTGTGATGAGTGCTACTTTTCGTTTCTGATACTCCTCGACTGGTGGAAGAGTGATGCCAATGATGGGATTAGGATTCATTGTGATGGGGTTCTACAAAAAGTGGTTCGATGAAAGGTTGACATTTATTTGTACAAACACTTTGTGCTGTATGATTATTATGATAAAATCTTAGCAATTGTGTCGCGTTTATCGCGTGGTCCTTATATCACAAAGTCTGTCTTATATCTTTGCACTCATCGAAGTCAAGATTTCTACAGGTAATTTCGATTTCGTGGACCCACAATGGTAAGGGGCCTCAGTGTTCTGACAATCATGCTTCGCTCTCCAGCCCCTCTGAAGATCGTTGTTTGCACCACCATTGTCGCTTGGAGGGATGAACTTCGTGGGCACAGAGACGTGGGTAGCAAGGAAGGAACTTCTTCGCCATGTAAGTTGGTGCCGACTCTATTTCTCACAACTTGCAACGGCAAATCAGGGACAAGGGGACAAATGAATTCCCGCTGTTGTTGTGTCCATTTAAAAACCAGACGATGAGCGCTTCAAGTTGGGAGGTGCAGCCTAAAGTCCAAGGTCAGCAGTTTATTGCCTGAGGCAGTACTTACTTTGGCGCGGAATGTAACTCCCTGTTCCTTACCCCAAATTTTCCTATAAATTTTTTCTGGAGTTTCGTGGAGGCTCAGTGTTCTGCTTGGAAATTCGAAACTATCAAATGTAGCATGTACGTGGTACTATGATTCAGATGCGTACCCTCGACCCGCAAAGCGGGGGCATAATACCGAAATTGCATTCCATCCGAAAAAGTTTAACTTCTATATTCAAATTGCTCACTGATGTGATGTCACAAAAAGCTCAAATCACTGGCAAAGGTCAAATGTACGAGGCTTACCAGCAGCCAATTTTTTGCTTTTTAAGCGAAGGTTTCGAGCATCTCCGTTTTCCGTAACCATCTCAGCGTCCTTCTTCACATACTTTGGAAGGTAACTGATGACTGTAACGGGTAGACAATAGGATGTGAACTGATCCATAGACACCCATACGATCGCAAACCAAGGCAATTGTTGACAATGCCCAAGGGTATGTGGTGGTAGCTTGGAATAAACCAAAATACAAACAACTCGTGTCTTGGTTAACGACCAATGAAATGGGAAGAACGGCAAAGTTCGACGTCATACGGAGTCTGAAATCCCACTGTAAAGGTATAGATTCTTAGGAATGACGGAAGTTCTACAGCATGGTGAGTTCCTGTGTGAATAACCAGAAGAGGACCTTTCCATACAGTGAAAATTGAACAAGCCGATTTGACCATAAGAAAGCTGATACGTGTTGAAGCTATAAATAGCGTCAGCTTAATGACTTACGAGTGTTTGCTTTGTGGTAGTTATATTGAAGTGCTTGAGGAAGACACAAACACTTGAATGGAGTATTGATAAATTGGCACATAAAGAATTGAGCTGAAGAGCTCACAATGGTGAATAAACAATGCCAAATTGTTTGCACACTCGCATATTATGGAAGAAACTGCTCTTGTTATACTGTCCTCCTCCAAGGTCTTTCAAGGTACACTAACAAAGTACAAATACAAAGTGAGTGAATTTCCAAGAATCAAACCATGTCCTCAATACTTGCAGTCCCAAGCTCTCGGGGGTCTCGAAACCCAATTTAATATCTTCCTCCCGCACACCGGTTTTAAAAAGGTACCCATTTTGGTGTACCTTGCAGGATTGACATGCACCGAAGATAATGGGTGAAACGATATTGTGCGGTTAGAGACATTCGGCTGATTAGAAATTGTTTGTATTCCAGAGCCCAGAAAGGAGGTTTTTTTGGGCCTGCTTCCTCCGAAGGCATATCAATTCTATTTCCCGACACATCGCCGCGTGGCGCTGGAATAGAAGGCGAAGAAGACGATTGGGACTTTGGTACGGGAGCGGGCTTTTACTTGGATGCAACTAATGCAGCATACGCAAAACACTATAACATGGCCACGTTCATCACAAAAGAGCTTCCTCGGGTCATCGAAGCCGCTGGATTGCCCATAGTGCGTGGTCTAGCCATCTAAATGATTTATTGTGCACTTAAGCGAAGCTACAACAAGGACTTCAACCGGCAAGCAATTTTTGGGCATAGCATGGGTGGTCATGGTGCCCTCACCCTATATCTCGCTTCGCAAACGAAACAGTATAGGTCGGTATCAGCCTTTGCACCGATAGTAAACCCTACGAAATGTCCTTGGGGAGAAAAGGCTTTCAATGGGTATCTTCAAGGCGGTGTTCAAGAGGCGAATGATAGATATGATGCCACAAACCTGGTAGCCAAAGCGCTCGGCCCTGTTCATATCTTGATTGATTATGTGAGTGATGTTCTAATAAATAAAAGAGATACAGTTGGAAGACGCCTTTGAGCAGGGAACCAGTGATAAATTTCTAGAACAAGGACAACTACTACCAGAAAATTTTCTGAAAGCCGCTCTTGCTGCTGGATTTGATGAAGCTCAGGTCAAAGTCAGGAGACAAGAAGGTTATGATCACAGTTACTACTTTGTACGTAGGATTGCTTCAAATTCACATTTTATTGAGCTTGTCACCTTGTCAAGATTTCCACTTTTGCTGCGGATCACATACGATGTATGCTCCCCATCTAGTGATCATTCCACCTTACTGACCTTTACAAGTCCACGCTGGTTTCCTTAATGGCTGATTTCTGGGACGAGTTTTTGTATTGAACATATCAAAGCTGCAAGGTGTACAGTATTATGGTTATCAATTATCAAGGGATATAACTCGACTGCGATACACGGCTTTTAGGTCATTTATTTCGCATTGGATCCAGTTGCTTTCCAGAGCCAAAAAAACAGTTGCCCGTTTTCGAGAATCACGAATTAGCAGGGAGGCAACGAGATTTCTCGCTAAACGGACTTCGTTAGAAAGAACATAACTGAGCAATGGTAACCAGACCGTCCGATAGATCCATCCAGGGATCCTGGAAGTAGTCTACTTCTCCACATATAATCCTCTCTTTGAGCCTCGTATTCACTGAAGACCTGTTGACAGAAGCTTGCTGCGGATATTTTCTTGGATCCTCGTCGGTGTCGATAGTGACCCATTGTGATAATGGTCGACGTTCATAATCGAATGGGTGGGAACCTCTGCCAATCATGTCATTTAGATAAAGCAAGTAGAGTCCATGACGTACGCCAACATGATGTAGAGAATGACTCCAGCGCTCCAGCAATCGGACGGCATCCTGAGACGATGAGAAGGTGTTGAAAAAAGAAAAAGGTATCGCACCCGACGTAGCCAAGGTCTTTGTTATCTAGTGCAAGAATACCTTCAGGTGGGAGATATGAAACGGTGCCGCAGACATTGAAGGTTTTCTCGCAAGAGTTTGGACGGGCAAGACCGAAATCTGCGATCAGAATTCGAGGATATGGTCCTGCACAGTGCAAAAGAATATTTTCAGGCTATAAAACAGGAGTTGGAATGAGGCAAAAGATGTCGACAAAGATTTCGTAATTTACCTTGAGGTCTAAGGGCGTGCCACCCATCATCATCAGAATTGCGGTTGCAGCAGCAAACCATACCTCGATGAGAGATCATCTTCTCATGAAGGTATTTCAGGCCCTCGAGCAATTGGTACATAATGTACTTGGCTTCAGCCTCGCAGATTCTGCTGCCAGACCCTACGGAATGACTGATATATGTGAATAAATCGCCACCCGTGCAAAGCTGCAGGAAGATATGGCTAAAGGTTATTCAGCACTACTGATCATGAATTGAGAAAATAGAGAGCAAACCAACATAAACCTCTCGTTTTCTTCAGTGTCGTATATCTCATTGATATTGGGCTTGAACGAGAAAGTAAGTCTAGGCTCTCTGAGAGCAGATTTCAGAGCTACTTAGACTCACATGCTTCAGCGTCATGAGGATTCTAACTTCCTTCATGACCTGTCTAACCTCAAATTCTCGCTTAACCCTTATACTCTTGCAAGCAACTTGCCGGTGACGAGCGGGATCAATTGCGAGATGAACAGTTGCGAAAGATCCCGCTCCCAGGCATTGAGAAGTTACGACGTAGTGGCCAATCCGCTATAAACTATTTTAGCAAATACGTTTCCGAGTTGGACACAAACCTTTTGTGCAGGTTGAAGTGGTGGAGTTGGATCAAATGGCGACCTTTTTTCTGAGAAAGTCTCCCACAAATGGAAGCAGGTGAAGACTATGATCAACGCAATTATTCATCATCGCGACATTCAACGAATCGGTATTCACCTGAGGAGTCGGGTAACTGAATAACATCGCCGTCCATTAAGATGATTGCCGCCTTTTTGATCGGGTCGCCATTGAGAGTAATCCCATTTCGTGATACATCCTATTCATATTTGGTGCGTGGCTGATAGAGGTCCGGAGTTACGTTACCTGACAGGAGATGATAATCCCACCACTAGGCGATGGAACCCTGATGTATTTGTGAGCATCAGTTAACTCCGAGTCGCTGAATGAGACTAAGCGTACGCATATACTTTGCAATGAACACCGGATATAAGGTTGTCATTTATGACATAAGAGCTGAGAAATGGTTATCTAATTCCAACATAATAAAGTGTTCCAATTGTCACCATATCTCTGGGTTTCTCCCAATTATCGCCGGTTCGGAGAAAGACAACAAGATAGCTGAAGTTGTAAAACCAGAATAATTTCATTGCGAAGGCTTTTGTCTTTACCTTCCTTTAGTCCATTTCGCGTGGTAATGAGTTTTGCACATATATCTGACTTCTTTGAGGACCCCGTCGACGATGCTGAAGAACTTGCTTCTGTTCTTTGGTCAGGGCACACTACAGTCGCGGACTCGCGAGTCAGGAGAAATGTGTCATAAATAGCCTCCATCCTCACAGGGTGTGTGCAAATTTGACATGTATGCGCTATTCAGATCGTCACTCTGACCTAGAGGAGGAGAACCAGAATGTAGTGAGGTATCAAGTGACTGTATATAACTGTTTACAATCAATCAATACGGCAAGGCAGACGAAAGAGGCAACTTTCTACATTACAGGAAGCACCATATATGTTTCAAGATTATAAATCATAGCCTCTGCCACTCCTCTGCTTTAAACGTTTCATTTTTTTATGCTTCTTATCCTTGTCCATATTTTCTAGAAGGCCGAGGAGTCGGGCCTGGCGTGGATCAATAGCAGTCCCGTCAGCGGCAACAGTATTTTGGTGGGGATAAAGCATGGACCTCGAAACTTCTTTACCGCTTTGCGAAACCAAAGGGCGGGAGAGGCGAGACATGGAATCCGAGTTAAAAAAGGAATCGTCAATAGCATCTGATCTGGTTTCTTTGAAATTTGAAATTGATACGAAAGTATCGGAATTCTTCCCAACTCTCGTTATCGGTGCAAGTTTTTTCCCCGTCAGTCGCAGCGCAGCATTCTTATGGGTGGGTCTATTAAACTCCGTCTCTGGCACACCAGGAGGAGGGTGGCAGTAAAGCAACTTCCCATCGACATAGTCCTTAAGAACGTAGCGCGCAGCGCGAGCTTCGTTAGGGTTTCCTTGGCCAGATCGCATGAAACCGCGAGCAACTAAGGAAAGCTCAACGTATTAATTCTTGCGATGAAAGACGACCTACTTGCATAAGCAACGAGAAAACTCTCAGAAGTGACAATATCGTCTCCTCCATCCTCGATGCCAACGGTTTTGATGGTCAATCCATATGTTGCTTCCAATATCTCCTTAGGGAGCCGATTTGTGATTAGCGTGACTGGACCAGTATAATCGCGTAGCTGATCGATTGGTAATACGCCGTCGCAAACAAGGTCTGCCTTTGTAGATGCGAACTGAGGAAAAACGAGCCCAGGACAGTCACACAGCATAATGGAGTCCGAAAGGTCTATCGTTTGAAAGTGTTTTGTCTTTCCAGGTGTAGATGACACGCTGACTTTTTTCTCCCCAAGAAGAGAATTTATCGTGCTCGATTTCCCAACGTTGGGATAGCCAACCAAACCAACGATGACCTTTAAAGGTGCATTTCCAAACGAATCGAGGAACCCTTTCGATAGATTGAGTGGTGGATTGAAATGCTAGCGAAGTGGATTCATACCTGAAAGGTCTGGAGCTTTTTCGACGAACATTAGCTCCAGTTCAGCCGCAGACAGAATTTTGCTTCGGGGATCTTGGTTGCTATCGTCGCTTTCGTTTGCAGAATAATACTCTCCGTCACTTTCATCATCAGGGTCGTTTTTTATGAGATGATTGTTGCCATATTCCGGGGTAACCTGAGCCTTCACACCAGCTACGATTCCACGCTGAACGTCTTGAATGGTTGTAATGTTGGTAGCCGAATAAAATACATACTGAATCCCTTCGGCATCGAAATAGTCCGCCCAATTAATTCTTTATTCGGGTATAAGGATTCAATTAAACTTCAGGTGAATGGGGCGCATACCTCTGCTCCAGGGTTAATAGATCGGCCTTGTTGATGAGAAGCATGCTGCTTCTCTTGCCCTTGCCTGTTCCCTCTTCTCCCTCTGTACCTTCGATTTCGGCGACGTAAGTCACTAGGTCTTCACATCGGAAGCGCAAGGGATTACGAGCGTCGACAATTTGCACTACGATGTGAGACCGCTCCAAGACGCGCCAGAGCTGCCTCCAGACTTCTAGATTCCTTTCAAATGGGGTAAGAAGGAATTTGTCTCGATCCTGTAACCTTTGTATAATCAGGATTGGTGGTGCTTCTGTGTAGGAGGTAGACGTACTCTGCGAGTCCCTGCCTCCAATCAAGAAAGGCAACTTTTTCCTTCCGATCCAACTCGGCAGGAGAAACTGTCTTTGTCCAAGGGGGTCGCCTAGGAACCCTCAATCGCTGTTTGTTTGCCAGCTGAGTTAGAAGCGTGTTCTTCTCTTCCATCTGCAATGAGACTGAGTTTCGCAAGGCAGCGGTAGTCTGAGGCAGGACTTTGATATTTCTTTTTTCTTCCTCATCATGTTAAATAGGCCCTCAACAATTCAATACAAGCGCACCTGCAGTAAAGTCAGTCCCAGCAAGCTGAGCGGTATGCAAAAATTCATCCAAGTCCCGTTCTTGAGTGACCGAAATCAAGCGTTTTGAAGAGTCAGGTTCCACGGCAAACTAAGTTCATTATCAGACTGATATCGAAGCAGATAAGTAATTCGCCCTCCACTTACCAACCCAGATTCTTGCACATGTTTTGCATCGTTAATTTTCCTGTTAATGATCGCTCGTCCTAAACCACTTGGATTGTGGATACGACCTTTAGGAGCCTAAAATAATATCAAAAGCTGTTTAGCAATTAGGTTGGTAGAGACGGCCACCATCAAGGAATACAACCGGGAAATAAGAGATTGGATTTGGAGATGAGATCAGCTCCGTCACAAGTCACACCTGGCTTCATGATGAGCACAACGTCGCAAGTTGTCTGCTCGGTCTATAGGTCATACATACGGCAAATTAGGATTCTACCGCACTCCTACTTGCGGTGTGTGTTATACTTTAGGTGATCTGTTCTGAGTTGAGAGGCAATGCAGACAGTTTTTTGCGTTAAGGGCGAGGGATGACGTCGAGAAGGTGTTGTCTTTCAAAGCGCCAAGTTTGCGCACAAGAAACATGAAGACAATTTCGAAGGTCTACAAAACAAGATATATTTTGCGTCTAGAGCTTGAAACCCATTTCCCAGGTTCTAAAAAGAATTCGGAAGGCAAATCAAGGTGACATACAATCCTTTCAACACATCCTGGGCCTCGCGTACGGAAGGAAAGGAAAGTTGAAATGGGAGCTGTTAGAGGTGTGTATTTCCTTGTGTGTTTGCTGTAAACTTATTGAAGACTTTGAAGCCCTTCATTTACTCAAACGGTCCTTCGCCAGACGAAATCATCCCGGGGAAAGAATCCTCACGCCCTCCCATGTTTTCACCTGAATTGACCACTCTCTTAACTAGTCCCCATTCGAGAACCACCAAACCCTTAAACAAGAGCGACATAATCACGCCACGGAACTTGTCAGCTCGTGCCAATCCATTATCAGAAGACGCCCAGTTATATGGACCGCTGAGCAAGCGGCGCCAAGTTAACATTCGATGGCGCCAATTTAAAGCAGAAACGAAAAAGCTGTTTCCACCTCTTGGCGCTCGTGTTACAGATGCCGTAATCAAAGACGGAAAATCACAATTTCGGGTCCTACATGCCAAGCTGGACCATTTGGAAAATGTGGACAGTGCGGTGGGGGAGTTATGCCGAGGGCCAACAAAAACGCGGAGAGAACAGAACGACAATGTAGAGATAAACGAGTCTCCAGCACCATTTTACAGGCATCCATCAAGATGGGTTCGACGACGATACAGATGGTTACTATCACGATCGCCACGGCTCGTCCATCGGTCGGACAATTCCATCAGCGTTGAAATATCTCCTCGGTCCTTCTCACCTTACCAAAAACCAGCTGCTTATTTGCCAGAGGTTGATCGGACAACAGTGACTTGGTTACGAAAACCCATCGTATCAAAATGTCATAATTCGGATTAGTCGGAGTATACATGCCTTAACTCTCATTCATGCGTTCCATGTCCAGGCACTGTAGGTCCAGCAAATACATGCTATAATTACGATCAACGGCTTCTTCCCCTTGGTCAGTATTGCACTGGAGGTTAAGCATGGTCTCGTAGTCTCCAAATGTGAAAGTTTGTTTTTGACGGATTCTGTCAAGCATTTCCTGGATACAGTTGTTAACAGCAAAAAAAGAAAGTAGGGTATTTGTGGTACCTGGGGTGTCAAGAAGAATAATGAGAAATATTCTTTCGCATGATCGAATTCTGATTCTTGTGCATCATCCGTTAACGTCTTTACAACCTGTTGGAGGGCGAGGATGTTTCTTAAAACTTTCTTGATTCCGAAAGCTGTCGGACGCCTTAAATGTTTTGCATTGGCTATTAGCATCTGCTCCATGAGGTAACCAAGGCCAGCAAAGACATATCTAGGAAGCCAACACTTGAATGAGCTCGATTGATGGCAGGAACTGAACGTACTTTCTCTCTTTCTTAGGAAGATGAATAGCCATGAACTCGTCACATTGTACAAGTTCAGCATTCAGATCGACAATATAAGGATCAGGCTCAGTGGTTTCATAGTTCGAGTTGTAGGTGCCCTGAACTGACTGGTTAATTACACAAGCAAAAAAGGGTGGAACTCACATGGAGCATTGAGGAGTCAAGGTAATAGATCGTTCGACAACGGAGGTCGAGCCTTACTGTATCTAAAATTATGGTGGACAGTTGTTCATAGGTCTTCAGAAGTGCTTGGAATCGTCTGCAGTTGATATCATTAGATGTGGGAGGTAAACAATGAAGGAAGTATTCACAAGTCCATCTCTCGTGATAGAGGGAGATTTAGGTGGTCAGAAATCGGCTGTGGAATCAATGGCAGGATTGCTGGCGTAACAACCGTCGTGTCCGCAGTTGCAGGCGACATCACATCCATATATTCTTCTGATCGAGATCGAAGGGCACGGAGTTCAGACACGAACCATGACTAAAAACTGGTGAGAAACATCTCGACTCCAGATGGTGAAGCATGCCTACTACGCTGCGTTGCAAAGAAGCCACTGAAGCCAGATTTTTGACAGATACAATGAGATCCCGATTTGTCACCGCGATTCCTTTTATGAATTTTAATTCTAGGTCGGTTTCTTGGCGATATGCTTGTTGCAATTTATGCCTATCAGCAGGCTAAGGATTGTATTAGATAAGTCAAAACATAGCTGAAATACTCACGTCTGTATTCAAAAGTTCATTAAGACTCGTCTGAAGATCAGGGCGTTGAGCCCATTGAGCAGCAAGAGCTATATGTGGTTCTTGTATAAAACCAGCATCCGTATCAGCTGTAAGGGCATGGAAACGATCGCTGCATTTTTGATAAAACTGAATGACTACGGCAAGTATCAGCCGTGAGTAATTCTCGCGATGGAAGGGGCTTGTATTTAGCATTGCACACAGTGAATTGATCAGGGCCAATAGATATATGCTTGCCTAGAAACAAAGATTTAAAACTACCAAGGATAGTTTCAACAGGCAACTTACCTTAGCGATTGGTTCAGATGAGAGTTGACGAGATATTGGGTCCGGCAGGAAGGCTTCAGGACCTGAATTGTCACATTAGAGAGGTGAAGGTGAGCTTAGAACAGGTCCTACCTGTGACTGAATGGTGGAAAATGTCTAAAACTTTGTCTTCCAGCTGTGGCAGATAGACTTTAAGAACGAATTCATCTAGGACAGAACTAGATGTCTGAGAAGTCTGTATCTCAGCTGGGAGAATCTCCGTGACGCGGTGTAGGAATGAAAGAGTTGGTTGAAATAGGACTGTAACATGAAAGGCGTCTGGACGAATGAGGAGGCGATGGTGTTGATCACCTCCGAGTATTCTTTCATCTGTAATGCTGCTGACGATCGTTTGGGAGGGGTCGCCACCAGCGCCTGGTGCAAGCCCTGGCATAGTATCTTTTAACGCTCTGGTCAAACCATCTTCGTGTGGTTTGAGGACCTTGTTTGTTGCCTTCATGTCGGTATCGGCAAAACGAAATACAGGCTGCTTCCAAATAAAAGCCAGGTGTGTCGTAGAAAATGAACAGTGCTAACCTTGACCCTTTCGCGATTGAATTTGCCATCACGAAGTATTTCATTGATAGACGAGATGGGATTCCGACTTGCTGATGATCCTTGCTGCTCATCAATGAGGTAATCCTGGATCAAGCCTCGAACCTAAAACTTATATAAGTCGGGTTGATAGAAACCATTGAAATTCTTACTTCCATCTGAAGCTGATCCCAGATTTCTGTTAGTGGAAAGAGGGTGCCTGGTTTTGCTCCCGAAATATCCTTGTAGTCACGCCGCTGAATGAGGATATGGAATCAAGTCAAATAATACGACGAAACGGAGCTCACTGAGCTTATTCGATTGGCTACCTCAGTAACCACTCTGAAACCCTGAACGACTGCAATGAGTTTTGAATATAGTGTCCAGAAAAAGTCTCCAAGTATTTCGTAATCCACACGCGTCGCAAGTGATTCAAGCACGGACAATCGAAGGGTAAAAGACTTCGAGAAAGAATTTTCCAATCCACCATTCTGAACTGATGATGATTGAGAGCCATTATCACTAAGCAAGAAGACGTCTTCCGAAATTTCGAGTCTCTCGTTCAGTGGGGCAACTGATTTGCTCTTAACAAATTCTAGTCGCTCTTCAACTTCATCGACAGTGGTTTCAAACAGGGTGAAGATTTCTCCGGGAAGGCGTTGGGCAATGACATCCAGTGCAGTTCCAAGCTTTCCCAGGACGGCAAGAGATTCAAGAAGAGTCTCCATATAGACGAAGGAATCAGCTTCAGGATTTACAGTCGGCGACAACAATGATGTTGCACTGTTGCTAACACCGAAAATCGAGGTGCTTGATGACAGGATAATACCCTGAGCAAAGCCACTGTCGTTTATATCATAGGGCGATTCATTCGGTCGCAGATTCAAGTTGTTTAGATAGCGAAATATTTTGCTCTGCTTCGCGGGGGGTGAATCTGGTGCCAGTTGCTCTTCCGCTGTTTCTCCTCCATTGGTCTCAAATTCGACTTGAGGGACTTCCCATTAAGAAAATTTGAGTGCGACAACAAAGCGTCAAACTTTGATGATACTCACAGTCCTGCTGGCCAGACACATAAGCAGCCCACCGTGATTCGCACCAGAAGGACCTGAGATATAGGTGATTTTGTATTTCGTCAATGAGAATATCTCGCAGTGCCTATCAAAGACATCAAATATAATATCATGAAGAACTAAAAAGGGCGAACCGTTTCTTGCGTTTGAAGATAACTTCGCAGATCCGCAACAGCTCCAATTTCGTGCATATCTGCATTATTGATTATTTTAAGGCTTCGGACGAGAAGGATAGATCCTTGAAGCAGACGCTTTTCGGACATCAAAGTTTCTAATAAATCCGGTACGGATTTCAAATAATCGCTGTACGTCAAATTTAGTAAAAGTTACTGAAGAAGTTAATGATGTACTTGCATCTGGTCCAGTATTTTAATCATTTCTTCCAAAACTTGCCCACGACTCCATACTTGCACAAGGTCAGCCCTGACACCACCAAGAGATTCTTTGGCCTCGTAGAGGGCAGACCGTGCGGAAGAAACTTCAGTTTGCACAGCGTCGAGGTGGGTAAGGAGAGACGCATGAAGCGGCAGCGAAGCAGCAAATGCCTGATAGTGTTCTGCTGTACCCTCAGCACAGGAACAAATGGCGATGAGGGACAACAACGTACTATCGACAGACCCTCTTAAGACTTTGGACAGCAGGTTTTCCGTCTTGCGGAAGGATTCGATATTTATCCCTACAGACGACTTGTCTAATAGCTGAAGCGCTAAGTCGACATGATTAAACTGTGACGGTGATAAGAGCGTTGACTAGAGTGTCGAGGAATGTTTCCACACATCAGGGTCAATGACGAATTCCCAGCCATCTTTGACTTGGTCCAAGACAGCTAAACGAAAGGTCAGTTCATACGTGAAAACTGGATATTCAGCATACCATCAATTTCTCCAATCTTGGTACCTTTACTTCTAAGACCAGGAGCTTTTTCACGTATACGTTGCTGTCTTGCGCGTTCAGCCTCTAATTCTCGCTCTCGCTCCTGCTGGAAATGGTAACTTTCCCCTTCCTCAACCGGCTGTCGTCTTCGGGATCCAGCAGACCGGAAAGCTGCTAAAGCAGAATGAAGAGAACTTGGCTGGTCTTGAACAAGAGTTCTGGAGGGGAGCGGGTTCTGTATATTGTTATTAGATGGCTCCCCGAGCGGATCGCGATATGGAGCCACAGCGACATCAGAATGCACGGTCGTCACGCTAGCTCTGTAGGGGTCTTGAGAAGTTGCCGAGACCCGGTCAGACGAGTAATTAGGCCTATGCCTGAGTTCAGATATTTGTTGTCGAGAGGGACCCAGCGGTGCTGTATTCGGAGGTGGAAAGTCTGAGGCATAGTAAGAGCCAATGGGAGTCGTAGGGCGAGAGTATTGTGCATCGGTTGTAGTGCCAGGTGCAGACGAGGGTTGAGAAATATATGGTGTTCGGTTAGTGCCCTGGAGGCGTGCTCGAGACATTGTTCAAGTTGATGAGAAAAATTGATTGAGATCATGACTTTGCCTCCTTTCTTGCAACCCTTGCCGAATAAAATTCACCACTCGTCGCCCTGTATCAGCGCACAATTTGTACATGGCGGCGAACTAGGCTCATCTCATGCTTTGTGGTGGCCTTCGAAGGGCAATTCAACCCCAGATAAGGTGTTGCTTTTTATTCCAGGTGAGTAAAAAGCTCGACCAGCTCACAGCTGCAAATTGAAAGTTATCAGGAAACCCAGGGCTTGTAGATTTTTATTTTCAGTTCCTCTCCGCACTGCATGAAAAGCACACTGCATCCACTCTAGCAATTCTTGCCCATGGTTTCCTTGATCACTTCCCTGGCATTGAGAATGGGCCAGGCCGCTACCTACCAGAAGACAGCCTGGTTATCCAAGTCCAAACTTCTCTCGAAATCGTGGATTCTTTGGTCCTGTGTTACCCGGATTCAAAACTATTGGTTGCGGGCCACAGTGTGGGCAGCTGGATCACTGTCCAGGTAAGTAAGAATCTCATCAAAGTCTTTCCACCATATTTCATCTCCCACAGATGATGAAGGCACGCCCAGCCCATTTTAAGTCCTGTTTTCTCCTTTTTCCTACCTTGAGCAATATACGCAGCGCTCCAAATGGGAGGGTTTTATTCGTAAGTTTATATAAATCTCTCTTCCATCAATGCCAGACGCCTCATTGAACAAAGCCTTTGTTTTACCCGACCATCAGACGGATACTCGCGTCCCTATCTTTCTTAGTGACTTCTATTCCTGATGTCTTGTTCGCGCGACTATTCTCCACATGGCCTAGACATCAGTTGCTAGTTTTACATGGCTTCTTGTCATCTTCTAGCTGCATCCTAGCTGCATTGGCTATGGCACACGAGGAAATGAAGACCATCCGCGAACCCGATACGAATTTCTTCCAAATTAACCAGGAGATTCTATGGTTCTACTTTGGGAAGAGGGATGGCTGGGTAGGGTCGGAGAACTTGCGGACCCTCCTCGGTATTATTGATCCTTCCAAGACATCAACACAAATATTTTATGGACCACCTGAAGTGCCTCACGCGTTTTGCATTAGTTAAGTTTGCTCCTGGCTGGTTCGACATACATATATTGATAAACCCTGAAGGTCATAGTGAGCTTCTGACTCCAGATTCCCTTGCATGGCTGAATTCGCTGTCCGAGTAGTAGGAAGGACACGCTATAGCTAATACTAGATAGATACGGAGTATTAGCATAAACACTGTCATTTGTTGTAATCCCACAATTGGTGTAACAACTTGAATGTTGCGAAGGTTTCAGATACCTGTAAGTTGGGTTATAACTTATTGGAAATATACATATGAAGTTGAGATTCGTCGAGCACTCAGCACTGGCGTCAATTGTGCGAAAAAAAGGCTGTAATAAATAAAAAAATAACATCCAGTACTTGTCCAGTACTTATTTAAGTTATTATAATTTTGGGAAAGGAACTTTGGATGTGATTAGATAAGCACCAGAGTGACTTTCTGTGACGCGCTGACTGTAACTTGTTTCTGAACAAACTGTACCGTACTACCGTACTCGAGAAAACCATGAGTGCCAGTTCACCGATACGTATTGATGATGACTCCCCATTATCAAGTTCCGATACATCCTCCGTAATTTCAAACCATAATCGAAAACTCATCGTGATTCCACGACTCAATGACAAGCGCGTGCCTCTAAAGCGAAAAGTCTTCGTCTCCGTTCCACGAATCTCTTCAGAAAGGAAACTCTTATACAAGCCTCTCAACAAGAGTTTTTTGGGTATTGAGACGCGTGTGGACGAAGTGATCGGGGAGTATCATGAAGATGATACGCTGTATTACTTCGCTCGGTACGATGGTGGCATTGCACGAAAGGTACGCGTCCTGAAAGTAAATATACTCGATTCTCAAGGTTTGACTGCTACCTCACCAGTACTTTGCCTCGACATTCGCTCGTAATTATGGCAACCTGATTGAGGAATACGGTAAGCCCTTAAGCGCAATCAAGCATTATGGCTGATTTATTCGCGTTAATAGAGAAGAAGAAGTTGGAGGGAAGCCTAGCGCCGTTCGACCCAGCTGGACACTACATTCACCCTTTGTCCCGTGTTAAACTGACAATCAGATTTACACGTTCTATATCTGACAGCTTTCCTGGATCAGAGGACGAGGGCTCTAGTTCAGAGGAAGAAGATGACCAGGAAGACGAGTATAGAATAACGAGAACACGTCCCAAAAGGCTTACTCGTGCAAAGCCTGGAGCTCTGCCTTTCAGCCCCCGGAAATCAAGAGCTCGCAAACTCTTGACAATTCGTGATTCCGATAGCAGTCATACTGATGTAGACTCAGATGATCCACCTCTCCCAGTCAGACGTTCATTGCGAGGTAGGAAGACGACTGAGATCGAACTTGACTCGGACAGTGACTACGACGCCCAGAAGGACACTCCTTCTAGGAGAATCAAATTACTAGGACCCAAAAAGAAATCATCTCGTCCTAGGTCCGTTATACCCTCGCTTGGACGTGTTAGGGATATATCCACCGTTGACGAGGATCCTTTTGACAACGATGACGAGAAGGAAGTTTTACGGCTACACCGTCGTGTGTGCGAGAAATGTCACGAAGGTCCTGCTCACGGCCTTCTGGCGTCGTTGAAGAAGAAGTCGAAGGGAAAGGGGAAGAAAAGGAAGCGGGATACCGATGATGAATTTGAATGGTCGGATGATGCGGAGAAGTTAACAAGTTTGGGAGGATGGGTGCAATGGTTTGCTTTTCTTTATACCCCTTTCTTTACCTACTGGTCTAAACAGACCTTTTCAGCCTCAAGTGTCCCATTTCCGCTCACTGGAATTGTCTGGCAAGTACTCAGAAAGACGAGATCCTAAGGAATATTCGAGAGAAGGATCACGAGGACTCGAGGGAACATGATAAACAGGGCTCCCCTTTTCTCCCTCGCAAGCGTTTGGTCCTAGAAGTTAACCAAATGACAGAATTTATTTGTGGTCAGTGCACCCATTTGGATACTCGTTAATTATTATTCAATGCCACTCCTATTATTCCCAGGATCCTGCTGGCGCGGAGGCTTCTGTATGGGATGCATGGAAACAGTGATAATGGCTGACTCTCTTACGCAGCCGAAGACAGACGGCGATACTCTCAAAGAGACCGGAAGCAAATCAACAGTCAATTCAGACTCTGCCGTGGCACGGGAACTTCTCTTCCGGTGTTTCATGTGCAAGCGACTGGCTCATTATTACCACTTGCCAAAGTCGCTTGGTTTTGAAGACGCCTCAGTAGTTGAAATCGCTGAACATTATCAGAATGCCAAGCAATGGCTTTGCGCTGATTGTTCGTCATTTAAATATGATCTAGACAAGATCATCGCCTGGCGTCCATATCCACCGAACGCTCTGGAACCCGTTCGAAAGCCTGACGAGGTTCCAAATCACAAACATCATCTCCCTCGGGAATACCTAGTCAAGTGGAAGGGGAGAAGCTATCGACGTTTGGATTGGGTTCCTCACATGTGGCTTGCCTCGACAAAACCGAACAAATTAAAAAATTTCATAATTAGTGGGACAAGGGTCGATCTTCTGGAGGAACCTGTACAGGGTGTCCAAGCATATACGGATGTGGACACTACAATGCTTCCCACATTTGAGGGGGTGGAAGAGTCTCGTAGTTCCTCCGTCAAACCTGAGACCGTACGATATCCTGTTGGTCCCATGCCAGACGCTGAACAGAGAATACCGCTTCCATGGAAAACTGTTCATCGTGTCCTCGATGTGGTTTTCTGGCGGCCCGATACTGGGAAAAGACCCCAAAAGAGGATAGTCAAGCGGACCATCGCATCTGTCAGCGAAGACGATGCTCGGCACGATGATCGCAAACGCATCGTTTTCCAAAGGGGCGAACAACCTGCTGATGAACTCACCATACGCGTTGACGATTGGGAATTACGCAAGCCCTTGGAAATTACGGATATCAAAGAGGTTGCTTGGGTATTCATCAAGTGGGACGAACTTGGTTATGAAGAAGGTACGACATCCCGTTGCATTTTCTCTATCTTCGATATCTACTGATCTATAATAAGCTTGTTGGGATGCTCCTCCTCAACGAGATGAAATAGGCTTTGATGCCTTCAACGCTGCATTTGAGAAATTCATCGAGTCACGTGAAGTCCTCATCCCTCGCCGGAGTAAGGGCTCGCTCGAAGTGTTCGATAAGCGAGTCAAAGATCTGTATCTTAAACACATGTTGAAGGATGCAGCAGATCTGGATTTGGGCCAGGCTCAACATCTCAAGCTTATGCCATTCCAGGTATGTCATAAACTTTCTTTCACAGACATCATTTATTATACATTGTGTAGGTGGACGGATTTAACTGGCTTTGTAGCAATTGGTGGAATCATCAGCATTGCATTCTTGCTGATGAAATGGGTCTGGTCAGTTGTTCCCTCTCTGAGTGATTCTTATTTTGACTATGAGGGTAGGGTAAAACGGTCCAGATTGTTACTTTCTTAGGGAATATCACCGCAAATTGGGGGGCTTCACCGTCACTTGTCGTGGTTCCAAATTCTACAATCATGAACTGGGTCCGAGAATTTGAGAGATGGGCACCAAAGCTTCGTGTTGTGCCATTCTACGGAGAAAAGGATGCCAGAGACGTCATAAAGGAATTTGAACTCTTTCATGGTTCTGCTCAGCCTGGAAATCTGGAAATCAAGTTTCACGTACTTGTGACCACGTACGAAGCCATAACAAGTTCAAAGGCAACTGGTGCCATATTCAAACATCCACCACGATGGGAGGTATTGTCATTGAAACAATCTCGTTTTGCCACGCTAATATAATTAATACCTAGGTTCTTGTTGTTGATGAGGGCCAACGACGTATGTTATTTTATTGACTTTCTGGTCTTTTGACAACTCACATCATACCAAAGTCAAAAGTGATAGTAGCCTCCTCTTTAGAAAACTCAACGAATTGAATAGTTCACATCGGATTATCATGACTGGTGTAAGTCGATTATTTTCCTCTCTCACAAAACTCTATTGAATAGAAACCATTAGACCCCACTGAACAACAATATTCGGGAGTTATTCAATCTCATGAATTTTCTTGACCCTGAGGAGTGGAAAGACCTGGAAGCTTTGGAGAAACAATATCAAGAACTTGACGAGGAGATTATTAAAGATCTGCACAACAAATTACGGCCCTATTTTTTGCGCCGCGTCAAGAGTGAAGTATTGGAATTACCACCAAAGGTCCACGATCTCCACATACCGCTGTTTGACTTAAAAGCTGACTTTTGCTCAGAACGAAGTTATAGTTCCTGTCTCAATGGCTCCCTTGCAACGTGAGGTGTATCGGTCGATTTTAAGTAAGCCAGCACGTTTATGTATTCGACATCCTTTTTTCAAAACATATTTCATAGGTAATAATCTCGATATCCTTAGAGGACTCACTCAGCCTTCGGCAAAGCAAAGTGCACCGGCGAAGACTCGTATTAACAACGTGCTTATGCAATTGCGAAAGTAGGCAATGGTTATCAATGAGGTGCTACTTATTACACGTTATGTAGGTGTTTGCAGCATCCATACCTTTATGCAGAAAACATCGAGCCAAGAAACCTGGCTCCAAACGAAGCACATGAGAAATTAATTGATGCCAGTGCAAAACTCAGATTGCTGAGGGTTCTGCTACCCAAGCTCAAGGAAGGTGGTCATCGAGTCCTCCTCTTCAGTCAAGTGAGGTTCACTTTCTGAACAAAGATATCCCATTGATTTTGTCAAGTTTGTAATCGCGCTCAACGTGATAGAAGACTTTTTGGTTGGCGAACAGTACAAATTTCTTCGTTTGGTGCGTTGTTTTTATTGTCCATAGGTCCCCTTTTCAATGCATGGTATCTCCAGGATGGGAACACCAAAGGTTCTCTTCGCCAAAAGGCTATGGATGACTTTAATAAGGCCGGATCTGATTATTTCATCTTCCTGCTCACCACACGCGCCGGCGTAAGTATTTTGTTATTCTGACTGTCCCAGCTTAATTTTCACATAGGGCGTCGGCATAAACCTCTATGTATGTTACCCTTGTGCAACATATATCGATGGCTCACCGTCACTCAGACTGCCGACACCGTAATTATATTCGATCCAGATTTCAACCCACACCAGGTAAGGCTTGACTCCCGCAGATTCGAATGACATTGATAACCTCCTTCTCAAGGATTTGCAAGTAAGTCCAGGGCCAGCCACTTAGCCTTGATCAATTTGAATTTAATTTTAGGCCATTGCTCGATCATATCGATACGGACAGAAGAAAACCTGCCTAGTGTTCAAATTCATGGTCAAGGATTCTGCTGAAGGTAGGTTCAGCAAGCTAGTTGGCTAATCTGTCGACTAAAGTTTATGGTAGAGCGCATTATACAGATCGGAAAGAAAAAGCTCGTGTTGGATCACCTCATCGTACAGAAGATGGATGATGACGAGGACAACGGCGGAGAAGATGTCAAATCCATTCTCACTTATGGAGCTCAAGCACTTTTCAGCTCGGACGAAGGCTCACGAGATATCACCTGTCTGTCTGACTTTGAATGCCACTTTCTACGACTTACTGTTGTATAGATACTGAACAAGACGTGGACAACCTTATCGAGAAGACACGGAGGGAGGCTGTGCTGGATAAAGCTGGGGGCAATAGCCTGACCTTTAATTTCGCAAAAGTCTGGGCAGCCGACAAGGACGAATTAGAAGAAATCGTCGAAGAAGATCAAACAGATTCCTGGGCCCAGGCATTGCAGAAATTGAATCAACACAAGGAGGAGGATCATCACAAACAACTAGCCGAAACCGGTCGAGGTGTGCGTCGTAAGGCAGCCGATATTGCTAAGGCAAGTGTTCATTTCTGACCCCGATCCATCTTGCCTGTTGAATTTCTAGCATGATGCAGACCAAAATGCATAAGTCAAATGATGGTTATCAGCTATACTCCAGCCGACAGAAATCGAGGTCTCTTTCTTTCTCTGAATACTCTGACGTGGGAGGAGACAGCGACCAGGACGTCGAAGACGATTTCGGATTCGAAGAGGAGTGGGCGAAAAAACCACTACTGCCCATTCAAAACACGGTACAGCAGACGTTGAGTGATTGTGGGCTATGCGGTCAGAGTCACCATGGTGGCTCATGTGTTATGGTTGCACGATCCGAGAACCTTGCAGAATACAGGGAAATGCTAATCTTTCACGCAGACGACGAGCCATTGGAGGAAAGAGTATGTCAAATGTTCTCTTTCATTCATCCCCTATTAACCTAAAGGGTCAAGTGTGCAGCAGTTCAGGCGATCGACGAAATCCTTATGAAAAGGGGCCATGCCCACTTGATTGCTGGACAACCCCTTCATCCTTTAACTAAACGAGTACCTGGCCCTCCTCCTCCCAAAAGGACCAAGAGCGCACCAGATGGGGCATCAAAAGAAAGATCTACATCATCTTCTATGCCCCCTTCACCGTGTATATTGTGCCATTCAAGCATTCCGCACCACTATAAAGATTGCTCAGTCATCCGAGCGGGATCGAAAGGGTTGGTTTGCCGAAGCGTCGACTACACCGAAACAAACTAATTGTACGACTGTAGCATCACCAAAGCTATTCAAGAATTGGAAAGCCAGGGAGATGGTGCACTGACCAATACTGTCAACATGCTGCGTAACCTGCTTTCCAAAACCAAATCTCGAGAAAGGATGAGCAGCAACAATGCTGGGGAAAATACTTAGTAGACAGGTTGAAGCCAGATCTTTAGTTATGTGAGTGTCAGCCTACTTGAAGAACCTCTACCGACACGCATTCTTTCATCTTAGTGTGTATGTATTGTTATTACAAGTTCCTTCAGCTATTGACTCCTACCCATTACCAATCAAGCCGCACTTGGAATAGGCAATTCAAGTGGAAGTCTTTTCCTTCTTCGTAAAATTTTTAAATAACATGTCTTATACTTAAGTATTAATGTAAGATGCATATGAGCCGCACACAAATAAGTCAAAATCTCGGCCGGCAAGACCATAACAAGCCCGAAAGTTACTTGGAAAGTTATGGACTCGGACAAAACATTTAAATTGAATAGTAAGTGCCTAAAAATGACAGAGATTCTGATTCAAACACTTTCTGTAGTCTGGAACAAAAATTGCTTCGAAGCGTTCGGCAAGACGACATCTTGCTTCTTCAGAGTTTACCTGTCACAGTGATGGTGTGACCCCGTGATGTGAGTATAACTCGATTCGACGCAATATTTCGTTCATGCCTTCCTCCTTTTCTAGACGAGCACATGAATTCTACAACACCTGGTATGTTGAGCCCAAGGGTTAACCTTCAAGCAAGTACCCACAAGAAACGATCCCATCCTTCATCCCATGAGGGACGACAATTCAATGCCACTGAAGCGCCACCACGTCCTCCGTTGAGCGGCGAGATGTTTCTGCAGGTTTCTACCCACAAGTCCCTTCGGCGGAAGGGTTCTCCAGATCTGTTCGGCGACAATGAAAGGATGATAGAGCTTGGGAAAACAGTTTTCGACCTCGTGTTGACTCTGCATCTTCATCGGAAGCGCCCTATGTTGAAAGCCAAGGATCTTGCTGTGCGAAGGGCTCAGGCTCAGATAATTTGTGTGAAACTGACCAAATTGTGAGCAGATTCAACGAGGACTGTATTACTCCAGCGGGATGATTCAGGACTGGGTGCGACATTATAAACTGAGGGCTATTTGTTCAATGGAGCTTCAAAGCACCATGAGCTCGGATGAGGTGCGTCGACAATCCTTTGAACACAAATTTTTGACTCAGAGTCCTTTAGGAAATGCATTCCATATTCTTTGCTTACGTTGGTGGTGTCTTTCAATCATCTGGGCTGAGTGCCCTTCATCAATGGATTGACCCCTTGCTTTCCCAAGAGAATCTGATTCAGCCAGAGGAGGCTGTAAAGCCCGACAAGCCCGGCCCCACGATAGTTAACCCGCCTCCGAAGCGGATAAAAAGTGAAGCGTTGTCTCCCCCTCCTGGCCTTTTCAGGCCAACGGCTACTCCTGCGCCGTGTGCTCGACCGAATCCATTAGCGCCTGCACGACCTGATACAGCGTTTCTTCCATTATTTAATCAGGAGGCTGCCAAACGTCGGGTCACCGTTGAATACCTTTGGGAGTTTAGTGGTCAGTCTCATGCAGGCCGATGGAAAGCGAAATGCATTGGTAAATTCGTTTTTTAATAATTAACAGCTTTCTGATATTCGCAAAGTCAACGGCATATGTAAAGGGGAAGGCAGTTCTAGTAACAAGCAAGCGGCAAAGGAGGAGGCGGCACGGGTTGCTTTTGACAATATGGGGTGGCGTTAGCATTTTCTAGTTACACAATCATTTAGTAATCTTTGTGCTGACTAAACATGTGTTTTCCTGTCACATGTATCTGCTATGCCAAAATATTGTCACGGCGCTCCAGAATCACAGCCCCGTCAACGTCGTCCACAGCAGGCGGGTATCTTTGGTCCCTGTATAGTGCGGTGTCGGCACCATGTCAAATCACATAGACCTCACCCTTGACGATCCTCAAGATTCGACCCACTTAGACACGGTCCGATATGCGAAACGTCCTCGCACTGATCTTTCCCCCTGGTTGTCCCAAGAATCTACACCGTCTCCAAGTTCTCAAGCGTCATCATCGATGTCCACAACGTACATGTCTCCCTCCATGAATTCGGTGTTGCCAAGTACCTCCATTTCGCTGCCACAAAGCTCTCAACCTGGAACACCACGTTTCGGCTTTCGGCCTCCTCCTTACAGACCTTTGTTTGCTGGTAGCCATTTCCACCCTCCTGATGGTCAGCAATCCACTCCTCTCGCGCCTTCTAGTAGTCTACTCCATTACCAACAGCAGCATCCTTTACCCTCACCTCCGGAACGGGATATAATTGACCTAACTTCATCGCCTTCTCCACCCCCAGCAAGACCCTTGCCGGGTTCGATGTCTGTGCCACCCGAGCTACCCCAAAAGACTCCCATCTGCATTGGCCAATTTTCCGCGACGGCACTTATCTTATACCCTGACCAATACACATTGCCACAAAGTTCTGGTGATCCCGAATGGGTACCAGTTAGACTCCAACATGAACATAATCCCTACAAGGCTGTTAACAGTGAAACCATCCACATCAGATCTCCTTCTGGGCGAGGAATGAACGGCGAGAGTGTCACTGGGGATAGATTTGGCATGATAGAGCAAAAAGTTGCTGATTCAATAGGACCTATGCTTGCTAGAGGTTTAATCAGACTCGAATCAAGAATTCGGAAAGGTTCTGGTGTAAGTCGCTCTTCCTTCTGGGTCCTTTGCTTTGACAATCGACAATTCATTATAGGTTCCCTTTCTACCGCTCCAAATGCTCGTCTATACGCCAAAGGGAAATATTCCTGTTGTGGGCAAGTATCTGAGAGATTGTAATATTCTTTTAGATCATCCCAGTTATCCCTTTGACCTTCATCGGCTTCACTACCTCTATTCCAATCCCCACGATCCGCCACCTGGAGGACATAACCGGTCAGGAGTGTTGATGATGTCACAGGCTAAATGGCAAACTCCTTCTGCTAAGAGCGTTGAAATTCAAAGGGGTCAAATCGACGAACTTTTCAAGAATTTAAAGGATGGCGATGGACTTGCAGAGACTGACCCTTGTAAGTACATACCTGAAGAGTGCAGATGACATGCGAGAGACATTTTTGGCTTATTTGACAGGTTTTGAGATTGCAACAAAATTGTACCCCCATCAGAAAAAGGCACTCACCTTTTTACTGGACCGAGAAAAGGAGCAAGAGCCATCTGGCGGCTTTTCTTCCCTTTGGCAGAAACGTTGTTATCAGCTAACTGGGCAAACAGTCTGGCTCAATGTCATTACACAGAAGGAAGAGTTTGAAGCACCCAAGGAACCGAAAGGAGCCATCCTGGCTGATGATGTACGCCATCTTTCCTGGTAGTCTCCACTCATGCTCAGCTATTATATGTCAAGATGGGTCTAGGAAAAACCATTACCTGTATATCTCTTATAGGAGCAACTCTCAATTCCTCCATTGCCTTCGCTGCTTCACCATTGGACGTCGTCCTTCCTCCTCCTCCTCCTCGACACGAACAGTTAGAGCCAGACCATTTTTCCGGAAGTGTATGGGGTATGCCTGATACGTCCCAAGGTAGCAGCAGGACTTCCACATCTGCCAAAGCCAAAGCCAAAGCAGAACGGATGCACGGTAGACAAGAAGCAGAATATGCCAGGCACTGCCGCATTAAAATCAAGAGTCGAGCTACTCTGATCATCTGTCCATTGTCCACTGTATCTAACTGGGAAGAACAATTCCGGGATCACTGGAAAGAAGGAGTTTCTGTTGTTGGCGGAAGTGGAGGACTTTGTGGAAGCGCCAACTTCAACACAACTTTACCGCAGCCTAGTGGCTCGCAGATGCCGATTGCCTCTGAGCCTGACAGAAGGGGAAAGCACGCAATACAGGGTCGTGCACTGCGAATCTACGTATATCATGGAAACGCTCGACGTCCAGACCCATCTTTTCTTGCCAACTTCGATGCAGTCATCACAACATACGCAACGCTCGCGACAGAGTTTTCAAAGCAAACTAGAAGCTTGAAACCTGACGACGACGACGACGACCCCGAGGAAGTTCTGAGAGAGAATGAATCTGAAGTAGACGAAGGAGCCGATCCGTCGACGCGACTCTCCAAGCTAAAGACAAATGGAAAGCGAAAGAAATCGGCCTATAACCAAGGGAATTCTGCTGAGATTTCTAGTGCTCTTCAGAGCGTCCACTGGTTTAGAGTGGTGCTGGACGAAGCTCAGTTGGTCTTGTCTCTGATTGGTGATGTTCAGACATTGATTGCTTACCTTATAGCTACATCAAAGAAACTGGTACAGTTGCATGTCGCGCGTGTTGTGATCTTATGGCAGATCGTCGCCTCTGCTTAACTGGTACACCGGTCCAAAATAAGCTGGACGATGTCTTTGCCCTCATCAAATTCTTACGCCTCCACCCACTTGACGACAAGAATGTCTGGACAGAATATATTGGGAGCCCAGTCAAATTCGGACAGGCTCTAGGTATTGCGCGGTTGCAAACTATTATGAAGTGTGTTACACTCCGTCGGACTAAAGACGCCAAAGCAGCTGATGGGTCAATGATTCTCGCACTTCCACCCCGTCGAGAGGAGCTGCGGTTGCTGAAATTCGAGCCCCAGGAACAAGAAATCTACGATAGATTCTTCAAGGAGTCAAAGGACGAATTTACGGATCTGTCGCAGAAGAACGAGGTTATGAAGAATTATGTGGGCATTCTTCAAAAAATTCTTCGACTTCGCCAAATCTGCGATCATTTTGAGCTGGTGGAAGGAAAGGAAATGAGGCCTAAAATTTTGAATGGGGAATGCTCTGGGACTTTCGAAGACATCACTGCTGCAATCGAGACAGATGGCTTTGATTATTCCAGAGCTGCAGCAGTCTTCGCGATTTTCTGCGAGTCTGCCACGGCACAGTGCGTAGAATGCGGGAGCGAGCTTGGTGTGTCTTCGGATCTCCCTCCTGACGCCTGCGAATCTGAAACACAACCGCCTCTAAAACGTGGACGCAAATACAAAACTGGTGCCTCACGTTCGTCTACACGGGCCAACAGTCCGGATACTCCACGTCCCGTCCTGACAAGATGTCAGCATCTATTTTGCCTAGTGTGCTACAGGAATTCCGTATGCCCAAGTTGGCCAAACGTCACTCCGGACCTCATGAGAGCTTGTTCTGCATGCCAAACTGCACTCTCACCTACGGACGCTTTCGAGATTAATCACGAGGCACCAGAATATTGTAAGAAAAGGGAACGAAAACGGGAGAGGAGACCAAAAGGGCAGTGTTTGGAAAATTTCGTACCGTCAACCAAGATCAAATCACTTCTTCAAGACCTCATCCAGTTCTCTTCCATGAATCCCCATTCTAGGAATTATGATTCAGAATTAGAAATGACGGATAGCTCCGGTGTAAAGATCGAACCCGATGTTGTGAAGACAGTAGTTTTGTACGTTTATATTTCTCAAGTGCTATTCCGGCTAATGAACCCTGTAGCTCGCAATGGACCAGCATGTTAGACAAGTAAGCTCACTTAAGGAACTTACAGAATGTTCAAGTTAATATCTGCTCCAGGGTCGAGGACGCACTACAGTTGGCGGGTATCTCCTATGCGCGATTGGATGGAACAATGAAGCGCGACGAACGAATACGAGCCATGGATGCCCTCAAACTTGATCCTGGGTGTGAAGTATTGCTTGTCAGTTTGAAGGCAGGTGGTGTTGGCTTGAATCTTACTGCGGCCCAACGTGTCTATCTACTTGATCCCTACTGGTATATCCCCAAAAATTCTTATTCTCTAATGGAGCTGACTGCCTGGATAAGGAATCCCGCTGTCGAGAATCAAGCTGTCGATCGGATTGTAATTCCAAAATTCAACCTGATTTTTATTTCACTCATGTATATTTCAGCACCGATTAGGACAAACCAGAACTGTGACTACGGTCAAGCTCATAATCGAGAATTCGATCGAAGCACGTTTGCTGGAAGTTCAGCGAAAGAAGACTGCGCTTGCCAACATGACTCTCAAGAACGTTTCAAAGGCAGAAATAATGTCACGACGTATGGAGGAGCTAGCTGAATTGTTCGGCTGATATTCTTTGTTGGCATTGTATCATGTATTTTAAAAAACTTGCTAATACGGTACTTCTGAGTCATTTGTTACATCTGTACTTATACCTTTTAATGTAATATTAGGGGGAACAGCGTTAGAAGGCAAAGTGACTTCCGATTTTGCGACTGCCGAATAGATAGACTGACAGGGATGTCAGCGCAAGCCGAGATATTTAAACAAATGGATACCAATAAACTGGCTGACGAAAAGGCCGATAGAGACACCCGCCGCCACAGTGATCATTCTGAGTGCGAGAGAGAATCCGCTAGAGTACTGTTCTGCTGAACTGTGATAGGTTTGGGTGACGCCTCCACCTTGAGCGATACCAGACTGATATTGAACGGCGTCGCAACGGGAAAGCACATGTGAATGACTGGACTTACTGGCACCAGAAAAAGAACACCCGTGACCATAGAGGTAAAGGCAGTTCCCCCCACAACACGAGAATATAGATTACCTAGCAGTCCAATTACGAAAGCACCGGCAGCGGAAATTATATCTGTTCGCCCAGGCAAAATTATACTAGCAGCGCGATTGGCGGCAAAAGCACAGCAAGAGAATAAGACCATAACAGGAAGTTGAAGACTACGCCAGTATTGCAAATTCGAGAGCGAGGAACATGCTGAGTAAATTGGCACCAGGAAGAAAAGATTCCACCAAGGTAAAGACTGTCTCCACCATGGCCAATCAGGTTCGCGAATGCAATCTGTCAAGGATTCTCAGTGTAAAGCAAGATAATCGATTGATATTTTTGGTTCACTTTTCACGGTATGGGCAGGCAGATTAGTACCAGCATGACCTACTCCGAGGATGCCAGTGGCAGCCAGCCCCGGATGAGAGCCATTGGATAGGAGAAAGTAGCCACGAGTATAATTAAGGTTGGTGGGGATTGAACTGCGGTAATAGTTGCGTCGGGCTCGGCTGTCCAAGACAAGAAAAAAATCTGAGCCGATAGTCAATCCGAAACCCTGAAAATAATTTTTAGCAAATGTAGAAAGGGTAAGCAACGGGAGAAGCAAACAAGGAACAGCGTGTATATTATTGCATACACTATTCGAACCGATCCACAAAAGATGTTCTTGGACATAAGCTCAAGCGCACTGACCACTAAGGATTAAATCAGTCTCGTGACAAACGTGAAAAAAAAGAAAATGCTTTCAAATAGTGAAACCAGGGAGTATGACGACTACACCAGCTGAGGAGACAGCACTGTAGCAAAATATATCACCAGGGATATTGCTCAATCCGCGCGCAACAAATGCAACAACGATCGAGACTGAAATCCTTCAGGAGCATCAATATATGCGCGTTGACCTTCAGAAGACTTACTCGTAAACATTGGCGTACATCGAACTTTTATTCGCGGCATTGAGTCCAAGATATTGCAGGACACAGGCACATGCGCCGCTGATCCACATATCCACAATTGAGCCACCAAACGACAGTCCGCAGATAATGGACGCCGAAAGAAAGGCAAAGAAACAGCGCAGTCCGAGCGAATAAATGGGGGGTGAGCGAAGAATTTGACGGAGGGCTTCTGTTCCAGCCTCAGAACCCATACGATCATGCAAGACATCTCTGTAAACCTCATGAACTTTCTGTAACGACGTCAGAGCGATGCGACCTCTTGAACGAACAAAATAAGTGCGCGTCGTTTGGGTTTCACTGTTTCGAATAGAAACTATGACGATGTTTGGAAGGTGGACAAATTCTGTATAACTGTATGAGTCAAATTGCAAACTCATAGGATAGTAAAGGCACAACCGGCTCCTGCGTCTAGAACACTGGACGCTGTACGCAGTTGAGATTCTATGCGGTGGGAGGGCGCGCCAAAAGAAAGAAGGGCCTTGGCAAGCTTTAATATGAATTTCCTTCGTTTCGTAGAGTCTGTTTAGTTATAAATTCTGTTGATCCATTTTCTAACACTGAAGAGATAGGGACACACCTTCCACATTTTTGACAATCAGCAAGGATCGCTGTGGTCGAAACAGAGAGGTCTTGACATTGATCAAACTCCCAGTCAGCCTCGCTGGCTGGAAAGGAGTCAACCCAGGTCGTTGTGGTCTTTCGGTTGTTGTCGCGTACAGCTCTTGTTTTACTGGGACACATTTTAGAAAGGAATGTGGATTGCTAGTTGGAGCTTACAAGCTTGGTTTGCCATCTTGAAGATATCGAACAAGGACCACAGTACTTACTAAGCCGACGCGACTTCCGTACACCATTGTCCGTTGCATAGGGATATAAAATTTTACAATTCGCAGTACATGGAGGTCAAGTACTATTCCATGGAGAATCGGTGAAGTAACATGAAGCATGGTATGGCAAAAGGGCAAAAGGAAAGCTATTGTCATGGGATCGTTACCAAATTTGGGTAGAGTTAGGAAGGTATTCTGGGGGTATAAGGAAGGCATCGATGCCATGTTGTGGAAAAGATTGTCCGCCAAGACTTTGATCAGAAATCCAGACGGGCAGTTGATTAGCCTCGGTCGACTCCAGTCTTCGCAATATTTCGGCTTCTGTAAAGCCGATACTGTGGGGCAACTGTGCCATAAATTGCTGGGTAGCAGGATTAACGGTTTGGTGCATGAGTTGGCTGCTTTGGGTACTGTGCATCTGGATATCCTGAGAAGAGTAAGGTGGCTCATATGTAGGGTATAAGTCCAAGGCTCTTCCATAGTGCTGAGGAACCGATGTAGAATGGCCAATGGACGCCGGTTGATTGAGGTTGGCCGATGACCGTTGAGGTTCACGAGATACATGGGGGGACCGATTGTTGACTCTCCTCTTCGAGCGCTTTAGCATCAACTGCAGGGTGAAAGCATAACGTTTGGCAGGGACTGGGTAAAGTGAGTGGATGGTAGATTGAATTATACCCCAGACTTACTGTCAGAAAGTAGAGCCGCGAGTCGTTCAACTTGATCCCGGACTTCCATGAAATTACAATCGTCTGGGCTGAAGGAAATCATAAGAGTGAAGCATTATAGAGTTAGTGCGAGCAACTCACAAGAGGCGAGACAGGCGAAGTAAAAATGAAGCTGCGAATGTCGCTGTAGCATGGGTGTAGTGGACAGCTACCGATGATACAATAAACCACCAAAATAATAATTTATGGGTCATGGCGCACCGTATTTCATGCCCTCCCGATATGAGGCCGAGTTGACTGTGATTTCCAACCCTTGTCGGGCAATCTCGATGGAACGACGTGCTAATTCGCGTTGGTTAGGTGGCATCTTCTCCACATCCTCTGGACCATCAATACCCCGAAGGGCAGTGGCATTGTGAAATAACTCAGCATGAAGGTGTTGAATCTGCAGGCTTTGGCGATAAAAAGCTAGTACTTGCTTGAATTATATCCTTACGCTCCAAAGAACCTACGTACCAGCATCTTCGTATTTCTTCGAAAATTCAACATCCCACCAGGCGTACCATTGTTTGAAATCATGATCTGCTGTATCCAATTCATCAAAATGATGGGGTGGGACTGCACCTTCGTAAGGAGCCAGTGCATTATGAACTCTCTCTCGAATGGCGATGAGCTCTACGGTCGACACCAGTCTCATGTCATCTTCGATACTCAAAGGATGCGTAACTAGTAATCGAGCATCACGAATACTGTCATCATCTTTGAGGACTGCTGGACGACCTGTTCCATAAGAAAGCCTACGAAGGTGGGTGAACTCCCTATCATGATTGGTTCGATACCACTCACTGGTGTTCAAAAAGGTACAGACAAAACCATGTTCGCGACATTATTACCAATTCTTTATCTTCTTCGAGATCGAATTTGTTCTGCCTTAGGCGTTTAAGCAATTTGGGCCAGGCTTTATGCAAGGCTACAAAGGGGTTCATCCAAATATCAGGTCGTTTCAATACTAAATACATACAGTATTCCATGGCCATCCGAACGGCGTGGCCCCCACTCAGCCAACCGTTATCCGACCAACCCGAAACAAGGACTTCAAAAGACTTTTCAAGATAGTCTTCTCAAAAGGTAAGTGGTACTCACTCATGGCCTGCACAGCTTCACAGTGCAAAACCGGCGCAAATAAGGTTGCTTGAGAAATTTTCTGAACTTCTTCCAAGCAACTGCGGTGTACCACGGAAGGCGTCGTAGCTACCACAAGGGAGTCAGCGAATGTTGAGAGAAGGGGTATAGTTGCTTACATCCACCATCACGCACTCGTGCCGCAACCATGCAAATGGCATTTACGGCAAATGGCGAACGCTTATGTAATGCATCATATGTGTCTGTAGCTGAATCAAAAACGGGACTACAACAAGTCAGGAGTGTCCTCATAGATAAGGCTACACCTACAGGAAAGTCGAACAACCATGGTAAAACCTATTTATGCATTAGAATGAATACCACGCGATGTCAGGAAGAACTTGCAAATTGAAAAGTTCACGGGCTTCAGCCTCGGTTATAATTTCTTTGGTCACAACTATGAAAGGCAAGGATCAGAAATAGCGTGAGAATGACCCTTATCACCCACCATCTTCGAACATGACAGGCTGAGGTAACCTGTGTCGTAACTTCCTCCTCTTAGAGGGTCGAGATTGTGAACGCATTTCAGGAGATGGAGATCTAGTTCTGCTAAGTGACTCCGGATCGCCATTCTACACCCATAACATATAAAATTTAATCCATGAAGGCAAATAGATCGTACCTTAGTTGCACGCTCGATGGCTACATCAGCAAGGCCCCGCAACACCTCCCATGGCGCCACGAGGCCGGAGGCGGGGAGTTCACCATTTTCTTCTTCCTCGACATCCGAGGAATCGGCGCTGGGAACGTTTGACATTGCCTGACGCTTTGTGCTTGACGAAGGGTATTTGTCGGTCACCCTAGAATAATTTTGATCGCCAGATTGATAACGCATGGAGGAGATGTTACTTTGAGTCAGGGGAGGAGCCATAGATTGGATGCTAGAAAACGGAGGTAAAATAGGATTTTGAGATGATGATGTATGCACGTTATAGTTTGAACCGCCTTGAAAATTGCCGTACAAGGGTGCGAGATGATCATCCGGACCAATCGAATGATTGGACGAACTCCCTTGGTACCCAGTCCCTGGAAGAGAATTTCGATGTTTTGGGGGAGGCAAACTATGCATTGCCGTAAATGGAGTGGTAGCACTCGGAGGCGAAGTATGCTGGGCAGCGACATTCTGTGCGGACAGGTTTGGTGACTTTGAACTATTTGGGGACTTTGGAAATGCGGGTGCTGAAGGGGATCGATTCGTGATGGGCACTCCAGAACGTACGTGATGCAACAACTCTGAGAGTTTCTCTGAGATAGATAATTGAGTTCTACTGATTTCGGCAACATGGCTCTCCAAACTCCGGATGCGTCTACGAGAAAAGATACTGATAAGCACTAAGAGAGTGGAGAAAGAGGTTGAACAGACTCTAAGCCAGCTTCGCCAGTGAGTGTTGCTTCGCGGGATGGTTTTTCGAACAGGCATTCAAGTCCAGTGTGCCTGCAGCGACGACATGGGGGGTTGTCTGCCCCCTCGCATCGCATTTTCTGTTTCCTGCAAGCATTCTGTACCCCGTACGGATATGAGTGGGTTACAATCGCCTTGTTTTGAACAACTTACGCAAGCACCTTCGACACACGAGGAATCAGAAAAAAGCAGGCAAATTTGGAAGCTGATGGCTTACGGGGTACCCTGTTCAAAGTCTTCGGGAGAGGTTTTACTTCACGTTTATCTAACTTCTCGTCATCTTCATGCTTTTTTACCGGCTCCAACTGCGACGAAGGCGACTGCATCGAGAGAACTCTGAGGGCAGTGGAAGACAAGGATGTGGATGCGGGGAAAGATGGACGGTGGAAATAATACGGCACTGGAATCTGAATGCACTTTGGGACAAACAGACACAAAGTGTGCCGCAGTGCCGTCTTATCCCCTTTGAGACCTTGTCGAGACCCAGACATGTTCCCGTCTGCTCTTTCCAGCCTGCTCAGGTGTGCCATCCATTTGTCTCGTGTTATGCAACTAATGTGCCCGTCTCAAGCGCCTGGTTCGCTTTTTTTCTTCCCTGCTATGCCACATTCAAGGTGCTCTCCCACCGCCCAGTGGATGTGGCCGAACTACAAAAATACGCCATGTACTGGTCTGTCATTGGCACCGTCGTCGCCTTTGAATATGTTGCGGAGTGGTTGATCAGCTGGCATGTCCCATAAATTGCCCCGTCAGGTACACCCTCACACTAATCCTTGTTCGTGCAGGCTACCATTCTACTGTGAGGTCAAGACCCTCTTCTTCCTTTATCTGGCATTACCTCAAATTCAGGTGTGTCTTGAACCAACTTCATCGTGTAACTTAATTCATTGCCACATTCAGGGTTCTACCTATATCTATATGACTTTCCTTGAGCCTTTCTTTCGTCAAAACGAAAGGGAACTTGACTCAGGCATTGTCACCTTACAGCTTAACGTCCTGACTTTCCTGCAGGCAAAGCTCGCGGCTTTGTGGGACCTCGTCTGTTCCTTCTCCACAAAGCAGCAACAGTCCGCGGGTCAGGGTAATCCTCCTGTCTCGTGGTTATCCCCCGACGCGGTTCGTGATGCATTAAGTATGATATACGGCCGCCCTGGTGCTCAGTCAGCCCCGGCCACATCCCGCCAAAACACCAATGTCGGTGAAGTAAACCCTATTCAGCCTCCGCATGATGCGTCTGCCGTCCCACCTCCGTTTCCCGCACCACAATATTTTCACCCGAGTTCCTAGTTCCCTCTTTATTGTCAAAATATATGTATTGTCGTTACGAACCAAGCTTCTGTCGTTTGAATGCCGTTTCGACGTCTCCTACTGAAAAGTCAAGTGAGACATCCCCATATAATTGAGTTATTCGTGAGGACCAATGCTCTGTTAGCATCAACAATTCATCCTTGCAGGCTTTCCATACTGTGCTGAGAAGCTTTGCAGATGCGACTCCGCCGGCAACGTCGTCCTTCTCTACACCCTCCGTAAAATGTTTCTCAACACGCTTGGCCAGAGAATCAATATGCTTCTTGATATCCTTCGAATTATAGTCTTTTATAACTTTTCGGAGCGCGCCTTTGTTGAAACTTGTATTGGATGTGATTTCGCTTGTGTTTGCTGTGGACATTCGATCGACTCCATCGAAAAAATCCTGTGTCTATTAGTGCTATGAATAATAAGAAAAGAATAGACCTCACGATTAGTTTCCCAAAGGATCTGCGCACAAGGAGCCTGATGTACGAAGAAAGGTTTTCCTCGTAAATAACTTCGGCTTTCCGTGATGCGGTGCTTAAAGATGCCACTTCCAGTCCAGAAATTTCTGTAACGAAGTAACACATGTTCTCTGAGTAGAAAAGTCAGCTCGTGTTATTTAATCAAGCAGATGGTGGTCACCAATGAGAATTATGTGGTGATTGAGTTGCCCCTTATCCTCGCCCTCCCCATCCAACTTGGCCATCTGCTTCAAAGACTCAAACATTGCATGTATCATTTTCTCGTATGCAGAATCCACACAGTTGCGAATTTCCAAGCTGTCTGCTCCTATCAACTGACTTTCAATGCGAGAAGCATACGCCGGGAAGTTCTTGATGAACTGAGGAATACCTCTCCGCTTCTTACTGGCAAGTTTTGTTTGCTCGATGCCTTTCAGTTGATCAGCCTGCCGCGCAACGGGTTAGAACATTTCTTGAAGTGTTGACCCGAAGGATTACGCACCACATGTCTATCGAACAACATTTTGAGGCGGGTAAGCTGTTTCTCCAGGAGGCCAGTGATAAAAAGATTTCCTTTCTCTTCGGCTTCACCCTGGAACCGCTCCAAAGTGGCCATTATGCCAACAAGCTCCCTACCAAGACGTCAAGCAAAGAAAAGAATGCAGCCACGACAAATACTTGCATACGGTCTTTGAAAATAGCGGCATCAAGCCAATTTTTAATCTCAGCAGGCAAAAATCCAAAAATCAGATCCAAAGCCCCCCGGACAAGTTTGAGAGTTGACTGCTTCAACGAAGCCGAGCGGGCAGCCTGTCGCCGGAAATAGTTGTCCAAACCCATGTAGTCGGCGAAAGTTAAGCTGGCGTCGTTTATTTGCAAAAATTCTGTGGTGAATTCATCCTCGTCGTTGACGGCCATGATAATTTGCTCTAGCCAATTGTTGAAGACCTAAGAAGTTGTTAAAAACGTTCCAATAAGACCCACTTTCCATGGTGTACCTCTGAGGCCCGCTGATTTCCACCCACTTTGTCTTGGTCTTTCTGTCGTCCCTCTTTGGGTGATTTGATGACGGTACCTGCACGGCGTAGCGTGGCAGGTTTTGGAGTCGTCATTGATCCTACATTTCATTTTTTTTGTTTGGGTTTTTAAGAAGTCACTGCATTTTTGGTGGGACTTGCCTTGCTCAATTTCTTCATCTGTGGCTTTCTTCACGAAATCCATGGAGGTAGAAAGCAGAGCTTTAATCTGCGTATTGTGCAGATCGCTGGCGGCAGAAAAGTAAGCCTGGGGGCAAAGGAATAAGATTGTGACTGTGTTAGGAAGGAAGTAAAGTATTACTCCACATATTTTACCATAGGCAGATTCGTCCATTTCCCTGAGATACAGCATCAAACCCGAATAGCGACCAAGATATTTTTCCAAATCGCTGTGGGAAATCACTTTTGGCCCTGAGGGACCTTTCATGACACCAGATGTATCCCCAAGGAGCAATTTCGACTAGTATAACCTTGAGGTAAAACGAACCCAGGTATGAGAGCAACTTACCTGCGCAACAAACATTATGGACAAGAAATCAAGCATCCGTTTGCAAAATTGTCCATTGAAAGTCTGGTATTCGTGAAGTCGTTCCATAGTTGCGGCCATATCTATGATTATGCTGGTTAGGTTCTTCTCTCCTACAGCCCAAAAATATCACCTGTATCTCGCCCAGCCTGGAGAGCTTTGTAGAGTTGCACAGCAGCAACCTCCAATCGCTGGATACTCTTCGCTTTTTCCAAAGATTCTTGAGTGAGAGTTGTAAGTGCATCTTGGTCGACATGTACTGTCCGAAGTAGATTTTGGAGTTCGGACAACAATGCCCGCTGATTCTGAGTCTGCACTTGAAGACCCCGATTTTGGGATTGTATGAACGAAATGTCGTCGTTGACAGCCTAAAGGGGGATAAGTACCTGCTGCGGCAGTCCTGGGATGAACAAACGCTGAGATGAATCTTGTACGATGAAATAAGTCCGTCGATATTGTCCAATTCCGATACAGCATCCTCAATGTATCTCATAACGAGAGATATACGTTCGTCGGACTCTAGAAATGAGTATATGTTTGCCTGAGCCGTTGTGAGATCGCAGAGGGAGATAAATAATGGAAGAACTTGCTTTCTCAAGTGCAGTCAACTCGTCTAATAATCTGGCCTCTATCATATCCACAGCACCCTTTGTCATCTTTCGCCCAATAACGTCGTCGCTAGCCCACTCGTACCCCTCAATCATCTCCTCCACACTTGCTAGAGTTGCACGAGCACTTTCTTCGTCGCCGTCTATGTCAGCTTGTGCCTCATTCCCTAGGATAAGGCGGTCAAGCATGGCCTGATTGACTGGATCGAAGAAGGATATCCGAGCCTTTTGATCCCTCCGCGTGAGGGGTGCTTCGATGGCATATGAGTGGTCGGTCTCGGTCCTTCTCGAATGCATTGATGGAGCAGGCGAAGTGTTATTTGTCGCTCGACTGGGAACTCGAGACCTCTCGTGATGAGAGGTAACTGACAAACCCGATACTGCACCGGATGCCACAATGCGTGCCGAGTCCTCTGTGTCATTAGAACGCTTACGCGGACGTTGGTACGTTGCAGAAAATGGGGGCACCACAATTGACGGCGGTCTATGATCTCGATGTGAACCTGTTGGGGAGTCTGGGCGCGAGGGAATGGAACCATTGAGCACATGAGGTCTCGGGGTAGAGGCCCTTTCCTCTACTGCGCTTGGATCTACGGTGTTTGCGATTTGTGGCATTGGTACGCGAGGAGGAGGCGAGTTTGTGGGCCCGGAATCCCTCACTAAAGAAATTATTGACAACCCTGGACTGGAAAAGACGAGGAGACTATACCTGCCGGGACGACAAAGTCTGGAAGCCCATCAAGATGAAGAGGTGTTCGAGAAACTGAGACAGTGCGGAATAATCGTACAAGAGCGCTCAGAAAGCTGACTTGATCTTCTTGGATTTCGGTCTCCCATTTGTACGTTCTTGACATGGTTATATTGAAGGACAGTGGCTAGGATCGATAATCCACTATCAGCTAAACAAGATGTATGATAATTCGAAGTTTAACCCTTACGTCTAGGACCTGAACGCCTCGAAGCTCAGCTAGCTTCCACGTTTTGCCAACAGAGAATGTTCCATTAGTATTGAGCTTTGACTTGTGAATGAATCCCGTTCCATTACTGGCACCTGTATCACTTGTCTGGGATGTCGAATCGAAATCTGAGGTTGGACATACGTGATAGAAGTATATATCGTGGTTTTCGGCCCCCAGAGTCGGTTGCAGCGTCTTCCCAGATCTTGAGATGTGCGACGTAACTCTCTTCGGGGTTGCCAGTTGCATTCCGTTTTGAGAAGACAGAGTCAATGATCCTTTTCCTTACATCCGCCATGGTCGACAATTGGGAAACAAAACGGTTGTACCGTAGCCAAGTGTGCGAAGTGACAGTGATGCCGTTGCTTGTTGCTTGTCCCACATTAGGATATGACAATACCGGCAGCAGCCGCCCAGAAAGTACAAGACAATTGGTTCTTATGACTTTGTTCTGCCCCAACACCTATTAAGCGGAATACTGTCTTCTCTGTCGCTCGTTTCCTGTCTTTCTCTCGGTTGTTTGTCGCGCTAGTCGCGTCCTCCCCATCGCTCTTTAACGACACTTAATTTATTAACGACCCATGTCTGCCAACACTCCTCCAAATCCTCTCTACCTATTGGCCCAAGTCGCGTCTGAAGCTAAACCTGCATCCCGATTCTCATCGCCATGCTCGGAGTCATTGAATAGTCCGTGCTCAGCCTCATCATCTTCGTCGGAAACGCTATACATCACCTTCACAGAACGTCGTCACATCTCTCCGCCTTTGCGGATACTCAGGCCTTTGCCAGGGTCTAATCCACCCACTCGTGCTGAGCCCAACTTTGTTCCCTACGTTGTCCGAGCAAAGAGGAAGTCTCGGAAAACGGACCTCGACATGAAGACCAGATTGCAAATGAAAGCACGGAGAAAGCAATTGATGGACAAGGCGAATAAGATCAAGTCCCTCGAAAACTCTCCCGTCAATGATCGACAACTATCCGTCCTTCGCATGATTTATGACGAAATCACCATGTATCCTTGTGAATCTTGGATGGTTTTAGTCGCCATCGTTATCAGTCGGTGAGACAATTCCAGAACACAGTCAAACCACTTATTCATTCTCCGTACTACCAGGGCTTACAAGCAAGTCAAAAACTGGTTTTCTAATGAGCGTCAGAAAAACAGATATGGAGATTCCATACCCGCAGAAACGGAAGAAGGGGATAAGGTTCGACTACGACCCACTGCTCTGGCGATACAAGCAGAGTGGTCGGACGCCTTCTTCGAGGAGGTCGTGATGATCCACAACTACAGGGTTCAACGAAACTCTCCATCAAACCATAGCATACGGCGTTCACCTAGGACTTCTGATCAATGACTCAACAACCTCAGGCTGGAACGCTTTGACAGAACTCTACCTTTCTTTTTTTTTCACATTTCATGACGATACTTTACGGACACTTGTTGTAATACCTAGAGTAAACAATTATACTTATATTAATGTCGCTAGTATTTTCCCCACTTTCGAATCAAGTATTGTCAGAGGAAAGCAATGGAGATATAAGTTGTGCTGACAAGAGGCTAATTTACATACGGAGATAGATGTTTTATGCTCTGCAAAACACTGGCCTCCCCGTTCCGCATCACCTCGTATCTTTGTCCCCGCCAAGTAACATTATTGCCAATGACGGCAATTATAAATATCGGAAGAGCAAGGAGTTCTCTCGCCAGCCAAGAAAAGATGAAAGAGAATTTATTCCCATGTCTCGCTCTGTGACCACCAACAGAGGAGTAAACATCAAGATCGACGCTGAACCAGAATACGAAATGGAAGAAGGTGAAAATCCACATTGGGATGCCAAAAATTTTGCGGCAACTGAGAGCGGCGATGGCACATAGGACTACTGATTCTGTAAATGGTTCCACAATCGTGGCAGCAAGGACCATATGCTTTCGAACACGGATCCACCGGACGCGACGCCATACGTAGTCCAGAAATGACATATTTCCAATCACATTTCGAGCAACGTCGCATGATAGATCGTGTCTGAGCTCGAGTTCGTGCCAAATTGCGCTCGCGATCATGTTGTCTTCCGCAAGGAAGCGCCCAAAAGCAGCCAAACCGTAACCTTCCGTAGGTTCGTGGCCATTGCGGATCTGCAGACGCGAAGGCGCAAGTGATCCATTCAACCTTTCAACGTCAGACCGACGGTATAGATTCGATTTCCCAACAACGCAAGATTCTACTCCCAATGTGTTAATAGCGATATACATCTTAGCATGGTTGGTATTGAGGAAAGCTGCCTCGAGTTGCGATCCAAAATCATTGCCGTCGACAAGCGCGAAGGGAACATGATGAACGACCCCAATGACACGGGAACGAGATGGACTTGAAGCCGTCAAAGCAGCAACACTCCTGGCGAGTGTACCTTTATCAACAATAACGCCGGAGTCAACAACCCATAGTATGTCGTGAGCTGCCTTTCGGAACGGGCGAACGAGATTGTTGACTTTCGGATTGACTCCCACTACTTCTTCCCCTGGAGCGAAGATAAGTTCACTATTGGGTATATCAATTGTCAATCGTACCAATTATTACGTTCGCCTTCACATGTGGATATCGATTCCTCAATGCACGAACTACCAAGAGGGCTTCGTCGTCTTCATCAGCAACAGAGAAAATTATTTCGAAATCGGGATATTCTTGCTTGAAACTTGATTCAAGGTTTTCGTAAAGATTCGTGTCAAGACCCTTCAAAGGTCGGAGAATTGTCACCCCAGGAGCATTATCTGGAATTGCCAAAGAGGGATGGGATGGGGTATAACGGTACCGACGGCGGCTAATATGATTTTTTTTGAGTCAGCTAGAAGGGCCAGCAGGTGAGGCGTACGCAATGACACAGCCAAGCAGGCTCATTGCCCACATCACCAGATACCAGAGAAGGCCAGCTAAGGACAACCCATATTGAAACCCGTCTCGGTTCATCCTACCAAACCCTAGCAAGTTATTAGACATTACGGAGCGTTTGATTCTGCTTACCCAGAGTCCACCTCTTAGTCTCTCTAAGAACTAGTTGCGTCACAGTCACAGTTCGTGACCAGCCTATCACTGTCAGTAAACCCTGATTTTGCTCATCAGGAATTGCTTTTATGGGGTTTAGACAAAGTCCTATATACCAGATTGTTGTTTTATGTAAGTAAATAACGTGGACAGTGAACAAACGGTTACAAGCTAAGTAGTCCTTTTTCGCAATGAGGCTTTTACTGGATTCCAATGGATAAACAAGGTTCGTCGACGGTAGTACTTACCCCCATCGCTAATGTAATTGTAATGTAACGCCCTGGACGTTGAATTGCCTCTTTCCGATGGTTCAATCGGTACAGTATCTTGAGCGGCTTGAGCATCGTCCGGTAATACTGAATTGCACTTTGTCCATCTTGCTCAGCCGAGGACTTTTTACCTGGTTCCATCTCCGACGCTGCTGAACAAGGACACGCACTTCAGCCATTGCAGGGATTCACGGCAAAAGAGACAACGCATGGCAGTCGTAGTCGTGGGCCTCGTGGCAGGGTCGTAAGGCCGGATCTCAGTCGTGCATCATGATGTGGCGATCCCCTCGGTAAAGGCGAGGGTGACGCCCTTAGTCTAATCCAAGAAGCGACAGCGCGACGATGACAAGGAAAGCTGAAACAGCAGCAGTTTCATCCAACAAGTTCGTTCTCCGCAGCTTCTCGTTTTCTAAACAATTTATCGCAGCCGTGCCCTAAGACCGCTATTGTCTACTTTCTCTACCTTGTGGGGACAATTTTTCAGCGTAGAAAGATGCCCCTTTGGCGGCCTTCGATTGACTGTGGAAGTGGGAAAGATGTCGAGATCAGTGAAGCTCTAGAGATTTGGGACTTCACGGAAGTGGCAGAGTGACAAAATCACATGTTTACATCGCATTCTGCTATTAGGTCGGACCATGGTTGCAACCCCTCTTCCTGCACCATAGGCATCTGAGCACAACATGGACCGCGTCAGACAACTTGCAGCTCATATTACCTCTTCTAGTGGCCTGGCTGCTCTGGAGATCAAGCGACCAGATGATGTCGTCATAACTCTGGCCATAAGATCCCCTTTGTGCAAGGCGAAGAAGGGGGGATTTAAGGATGCTCGGTGAGAAATTTTTGGCATACTGCATCCTTTGTTCATTTAGTTCTGAAGGACCGACGAGCTCATGCTCGAAATGTTCAAAGTGAGTACTAGATACAAAAATTCTGAAACTATATATTTTTCTTCACTTTTAGCATGTCGTAGCGCGGTCTGGAGTTGAGCCTTCAGCGATAGGGGATGTTTGTGTAGGCACTGTGCTGACGCCGGATGCTGGATACTACGCAAGGGCAGCAATGCTCGCAGCAGGCTTTCCGGATACAGTTCCAGTCCAAGTCATCAATCGGTTCTGTTCAAGTGGGCTAATGGCTGTAACAACCGTTGCGAATCAAGTCCGAAGTGGTCAAATCTCAATAGGTCTTGCTATCGGCGTTGAAAGCATGTCACATAAGTAAGTCCTATTAGTATCTCTTTCGACTTTTTCATTGACAATTTTTATACACAAGTCCTGATAAAGGTGGTCCGGAGTTTAGTGAACTTATCTCTTGCAATTCTGCTTCAAACGATTGTAAGGAAAGAATGGGATGGACTAGCGAGAATGTTGCCAAGGAGTTTCACATAACCCGCGAGGAGCAGGACATCTTTTCCGCAGAATCATTCCAGAAGGCAGAACACGCCCAGAAGAGTGGTTATTTCTCAGAAGAAATAGTGCCATTTACCGTTCTTCGCAAGGTGCCAGACTCTCCCAACAGGGAAGCGGTGATTGTGCACAAGGATGACGGCATTCGGTATGGGACTACGGCTGAGGCTTTATCCAAGATAAAATCGGCATTCCCTCAGTGGGGTAATGGCACGACTACGGGTGGAAATGCAAGCCAGATAACAGACGGTGCCTCTGCTGTACTCGTCATGACGAGGAGAGAAGCGGAAAGGCGGCGTTTACCTATTCTCGGAAAACACATCAGAACAGCCGTGACTGGTGTGTCTCTTTCGACTTGATTTCTCGAATTATATTCAATGCTTTAGGCGTTCCACCACGCATCATGGGCATTGGTCCTGTTTATGCAATTCCTCTAGCACTCAAAAATACAGGTTTGGAATTGCACGATGTTGACCTTTTCGAGGTGCGTTTGAGGCTTGTTTCGTAGGCACTGCTTACCTGCCTTATATAGATTAATGAAGCATTTGCATCGCAGTGCATCTACTGTATAAAGAAACTGGATCTTCCTAGGTAAAGCGTTATAATCTTTGCCCTTTTGTTTTTGAGAACGAGCATCTTGCTGTAGGGACAAGGCAGGCATCCTTTATTTTTTTTGTTAAGCGACGTGTCTAAGAATTGCGTAGGTAAACGTGAACGGGGGTGCAATTGCATTGGGGCATCCGTTAGATAAGTCATTCTTAAATTTTCTTCTTCTACAAGGGGGTATTGATATGTGGACACCAATACGTTGCACCGGCACGCGACAGATTGTCACTGGTCTGAGT
>Ga0307517_10000411_pt1 | contig 73152 bp, 47 predicted proteins | sample 23_EM_MG_FD_194515 | JGI IMG/M metagenome (GOLD analysis project Ga0307517, IMG submission 194515) | Populus trichocarpa ectomycorrhiza microbial communities from riparian zone in the Pacific Northwest, United States - 23_EM | ecosystem: Host-associated > Plants > Roots > Unclassified | place... | reverse complement strand
TCCAAGGCTTGTTTGGATCAGGCTGTGGCTTTTCAGTTTAAGGTTTTTGGGTCAGTTTTGTATGTGGGTTAGTTCATTAATTTTTCAAGAACTATGTAAACTCATATGACCAAAATTTTGGCAACCATTGCTGAATATTATTTCTGAATTTTTTTAGTTTTAAAGTGTAAAAGTGATTCTTGCATTCTTTAGTTCTTGAACGAACTGAATCTGACTTATCAAAGATTAACTGGCTTTATGACATCATTCTACTTCATTCCAATAGTATTGGTGCCTTGGAGCAGATTTTCATTATGTCACACTCCTATTAGAATTATTTTGGCTTTCTAGGATCAGATCTCAATCTTGATTGTGAGTTGCATGACCACATGATCATGAGGTTTGCATCAGTTGGTATTAGTGCTAGACTCTGAAACAAGGTCATATTCTTATATTATTTTCATTTTTTTTTGTGTTCCTTAAAGTTTTTCAGTGATTGCGTTGTTCATCTTCTTGTTCTTTGTGTCCGTGTCATCTAAGAGAAAAAAAAAGAGGTTATATTTCTTCTTATTACTATGTCTAATCATATCAATAGCATATATAAGAGAGAGAGAGAGAGAGAGAGAGAGATTAGATTAAATTTGAAGGATGATTCAATTCTACCGCAGAAACACCACTGTTAGTGCATTTTAAGAAAATCATCTCAAAATCAATTGCCACTTCATATTCCATCTACTGGGGGTGATATCGCAACATATATAAAATTTGAGCTTATTTTGATATCGTTTACTTGAGGTTTTAATTTGAGGTTCAATTCTGTTGCAAAAACACTACTCTTAATGAACCATAAACAAACCACCTTAGAATCAATTGAAACTTCATATTCTATGTATTAGGGGTGAGATCGCACCATGTATTAAATTTGGGCTTCTTTGGATATTGGTTTATTTAGGTTTTAATTGGAGGTTCAATTCTGCCGCAAACTGATCATACAAGGGGTTTGGGTACCTAGACATAATAGAATGACCTATAAAATGAGATTTGTTGTTTTCATGGTATCTGAATACTATGTATTAAATTTGAGGTCATTTGGATAGCGTTTTCTTTAGGTTCCAGAATCGGGTTTTGTCTTGCCATAACAGGTATGTTTTGCGTTATCTTTCAAAACTTGTTTTGTTTCTGTTGATTTTGTTACTGCTAGTATATTATCATCATATTTGGGATATTTGGCTATTGTTTGAGTCAATTTCATCACTTTCACATTTGTTTATTTTCAAGCAGTTCTGTCCAAACAAAAGTCAGATTTGTAATTTCGAGTCTAAATCACTATTCTTCCTGTCGTAATCTCTATTCTTGTTGTGTTTACGTCTTCTTCTATTTTTTCTATTTGTGTCATGTATTCAGCAAAGGAGAGGGAACAAAGGAGGATTCTAGCTCAATGATGCGAAAAACTAAGCCATAGTTTGAGGGTTTTAAAACAAGAAGTTGATAAGTGTAGAAGATTATTCTATGATCTTCAAGCTTCATGGGAAAAGGAGGTACAATGCCAAAAAAAATGAAAGAAGAAGGAGAGTCATTGTTGTTATCATTCAAAAGTATGTACGGAAGTGGTTAGTACGGCGTGCTTATCTGAAATTCTTGTCAGTTACTACTTCCATACAGTGTTGTTGGAGAAAAGTGTTAGCAATAAAGGAATTCTGAAGGCTTAAACAAGAGACTAATGAAGTCACTAGAAATACTATTCAAGATTCGAGGGTAAATCATCTTGAAGAGGGAGGGAATGATACGGTTCAGCCTTGTGAAGCAAGGTCAGATTCGGATTTTGGCATAAAAGTTTTTACCATCCAGTTTTACACTATTAAGCATAACTTTAAATCCAACCGTTGGATCGAGTTAAAACTTTACCAGAAGATTCTAGAGGTATTGGTCTATGTTATGGTAAGGTTTTAGGTGAATTATAGTTCGGAAAGGACATGCGATATAGGTCAGAACAGGTTGTACGAATTTTGTTATTACTTTCTTTTGACTTATGGACTTTTTATTTGGCAAGGATCCTTTTCCTACAAGGATGTAGGAGCTTGTTTTGGAAATTTCCTAGTTCCACGAGGATCTTTAATGAGCTGCATTATAATCTCTAAGTGTGGTAAGGATTTATTAATGTTCAGAATCCTTTTCTTTTAAGGATTCCTTATTCATCTTAGCTACACAAGGAAAGAAGAAATGGTGGTATTTAATGACATATTAGTTATTTTTATTATTTTCTTTCATGTTTGGGCTTAATTAGTACTTTGTTTTTCAGCTAAGATCCAAGACTTGTTTGGATCAGGTTATGGGCTTTTCAGTTTAAGGTTTTTGGGTCAGTTTTGTATGTGGGTCAATTCAGCCCACTAGGATAGATACATTAGGGTTAATTTTTCAAGAACTATTTAAACTCATATAACCAAAATTCCAGCAGCCATTGAGAAATATTATTTTTGGATTTTTCAGTTTTAACGTGTGAAAGTAATTCTTGTATTTTTCAGTTCTTGAACGAACTGAATCTGACTTATCGAAGATTAACTGGCTTCGAGGCATCATTCTACTTTATTTCAATAGTGTTGGTGCCTTGGGGCAGGTTTCTATTATGTCACACTCCTATCAGATCTATTTTGGCTTTCCGATGTCAGATCTCAATCTTGATTGTAGGTTGCATGACTACGTGATCATGAGCATCAATTGAGCTTTGAATTTTTTTTCACTTTTATATTTATGGTGTTATCACATTCTAATTTAATTCTTACTTTGTTATCCAATAAAATCATGGAGACCTTCCAAGAATATTGAAATGATATATTTATATAATATTGGCAAGTGTTTATTTTTTAGTTGATTTTTTTTTAGTATAATTTATTTATTGTTGTTGTCTTATTTTTAATTATATTATTAAATTAATTATGGTTATTGAAACAAGTCAAGTCAATGATCAAAGTCTCGGATTTTTCTTGGTTCTTTAAAAATGCTAATGTGGAATCAACATTTATTTTTTTTATATTTGGAGAATTTTGGTTTGGCCTGCAATGTAGCGTGAGAGCATTCTTGGTGGGTTAGCTTATATTTGCTCGAATCTTTTCTTTTTTATAGTGGTTTTATTCTAAGATTGAATATTTTTCATCTTCACCCTTTAACCTTCTCTTCTCTCTCACCTTTCTCTATAAAAAATCACAGTCTCCCACCTCAAAATTACTTCTATACTCAGTCAACCAACTTTATTTTCTTCAAACCCACAACCTGTAACAATAATCGTTCTCTCATATCAGTAGACTCAGCAACCACCCATCAAAACCTTCGATCTCCATAGCCACAAGTAGTCTCCACCGAAAATTTCACCAAAAGTCACCGCTTTTATTTTCATCGAAAACAATGTCGCGAGAACACAATCAAATTGGTTATGAAAGAAAATAATGTGGTAAAGTTACCATGCTTCCGCATAATATTTTGATACAACAAGGGCATTGATATGTAATTAGTAAATCTTGACTTTAGTTTGCTCTGGTTTTAAGGGGTTGAAACCCCACAACTTTGGTCCCGATCAAAAAAGAGAGAAGAAAGAAAACGATCATGGCAACTTGGTTTTGTTTTGTTGAAAAGGTCAGCCCAATGAGAAACAATCTAATCTTTTTGTTTCATATGACCACCCTATATATTTTGAATTATTTGTTAATAAATCATGGTTGTAGCCGTGAGAAGAGCTGGGCCAGGGGCTAGTGGCTGTGCGGAAGGGTGAGGGGAAGAAGATGGAAAATACAGGGGGCTAGGGTTTTATTTATTTATTTTATACAGGACTGTGTTTTGAGAAGAATTGGCTTTTTAGTAATTATTTTAAATGTAATAAATAAATACATTGTTTTTAGTTGAATTTTTTCTCGGTACAACTCCTAAAAATGTAAAATTTTACTTGCCTTTAAATTTCAAGGTGTAAAGTATAATATTTGAAAACTTAGTTATAAAGTGAAAAAAAAAAAGAGCAAACTATAGAATGTTGGGAGTATTTTTTTTTTTTATTTGTTTTATATAAGATTATCACAGCCTCACAACCAGAGTCGCAAGGTTATCATGCAAACTCGGTTGACGTTGTCATTTTTTGTCTTTTTTTTTCCTTTACTATTGAGTTATCTTAGATTGAGATTTGTTATTTTTTTTTTATCAAGCATTATTTTTATGTTGGTCATCGTTATAACTTTTTTTTTATAAATTCAATACATTTGTTATTGTTGTTGTCTTATACTTGATTTATAAATTATTATTTTTTTAATTTTAAAATATAGTATCTAAATATTATTTTTATATATTAAAAAAAAAACAGTTCAACCCATAATGAAAACTGAAATTTAAAACATGTGTTTGTAAGCTAGTAATTTATGTTAAATTAAGTTCATTGTTCACTCGTATTTTTAACTCAAATTTACGGGAGAAAGTGTACTTCTAGTCAAAATGTTTTTTTTTACCAGCAGCATGATGAATTAACACTTAATGCAATTAAAATAAATATTCATAATAATTTTACTGATTTACATTAAGGAGGAAAAATATATTTTTTAATCAAAATCTCATTCTTTATTAATGTATTCCTTTTAGTTTTGAAGAAAATATGTATTTTTTTATTAAAAGCCTAATTTTCTAAACAATTATTATAATATGAAAACCAAGTTTCAATTAAAAAACAAAAAAAAAACATGCCTTTATAATTTTTACGTGATTGTATGAAAAAGTAAAAGAATAATTAATTTAATAAAAATTTATAATAAAAAATAATAAAATAGATATTCAATCTCACAAACCCTTTTCAAATAATATTAGATAGTTTAATGATAATGTTTGAGGTTTTAAATGATAATTTTCACAATTACCTAATAAATGATTATATATGAAATTAATATGCATCACTTTTTTAAAAAAATATTTCCCATGAATATTCATTGAGAATGAAATGCCTATTTTTATTTTTTTATTTATTCATTTATTTTTCACATAAAATAGAATAAAATTATCAAAACATATATATATATATATATATATATATATATATATATATATATTTCTTCGCTTTTTTATTTGAATTTACTTTTCAAGTCATGATAAGTCTTTATTAAATAAGACATTCTATTAATAAAAAAAATGTGTTTTTATAATTATAAAATATAAAATACATAAACAAAGCAGTAGTTTTTAGATAGAGAAACTTTTTGAAGCAATTCATTAAAAAAAAAATTGCTTGACATAGTTGTGTATTGATAATTTCTTGAAGTAAGAAGAACTTTTTCATGTTAAAGACGTAATGTTCTCTACTTTGTTATGAAAATAATCTATCATTCATGCATAGTGATGAATTTTCTATATTTTAATAAACTGGCTTATGTGCCTTGTCTACGAGGACTAAAAGCATCATGTAATAAATATAAAGAAAAGAAGCAAAACAAAATTATGATTATAATTTCGCACAAATTTATATGAATTTATATGAATTGTGAATGAAATGAAGACAAGAAAATAAAACAGAAGAGAAAATCAATAAAGACACTTATTTGACTTCTAAATAACACAAATATAATAGAAAAAAAATTGATTTAGTCAAAACAAATATGTATTGGAATTTGACGCAAATATGCTTGTTACACAATTTTAAAGCACCAGAATTGAAACTCGAACCTAATGAAATTGGAATGACTTGAAATTCAATATGTAGTATCCTGATACCCAATAAACTATAGATCATAGTTTATAGGTCATTTATCTTATGCCTAGGTATCAAAACCCGTGTATAATCAGTTTGCAGCAAAATTAAACCCCGAATTGAAATCTCAAGAAAAAAATATCTAAATAAGACCAAATTTAATATATAGACCGATTTCACCCCCAAGAAGAAAATGAAATATAAATTATTTATGAGGTGATTTGCTTAGGGTTCTCTATGAGTTGTGTTTTTGCGGCAGAATGGCAACATGCTTTGAAAAACATCTTTTCTTTTCTTTTCTCTTTTTTTTTTACTTTTATGCTACTAATATGTTTAGAGATAGTGAAAAAATAAAACTTTATTATATTTTTTCACTAGTATGTCGCAGAAACAAAGAAGAAGAAGAAGATTAATGTAAACACTGAAAAAACTTAACAAACATTAGGAAAACAAAAATTTCAGAAGGATATGACATGTTCTCGGAGCCTTACTCTAATATCAACTGATGTGAACCTCGTGATCACGTGGTCATGCAACCCACAATTAAAATGAAGATCTGATCTCGGAAAGTCAAAAGAGGTCTAATACGAGTGTGACATGATGGAAACTTGTCCCTAGGTTGAGCACTATTGGAATGAAGTCGAATGATGTCACGAAACTAGTTAATCTTTGATAAGTCAAATTCATTTCGTTCAAGAACCAAATAATATAAGAATCTCTCTCACACGTTAAATTGAAAAGTTTAAAAGTATTATTCATCAAAGGTGCCAAAATTTAGGCTTTACATGTGTTTTAATAGTTCTGAGAAATTAACCCTAATTCATATAATATTAGATTAATGAATTTAGAGTAAAGATAAAGTTCACATGACAAAAACTCTTTGCAATGAAAATTATAAAGTTGTTATAATTATAGGGTTCCTATTACATCAAAGTATTGTTCTTAAAATGTTAATGGTCGAAGCTCTCTTAAATACTGCATATTTATTAGAGTTGTAAAGACTGATACATATTATGTTCTTTCATATATGAAAAGAAGCAGTTGTTCTCATAAGTTGAGGTATAAATAATACCTAGAACTGATATGTAGGTGCTTGTTATAAAACATGTATACTTAATTGACCTGCATGAGAATTTCATATGGAGAAATCATTTATGTCTATAAAAAGGCTCATATGACGGTTGTATGTTTATAAAAAGGCTCATGTGACGGTTGTATAAGTGATCCTTAGATTTGATATCACTATGTTATCTTATATAGAGAATAATATACTTTGATCTTGTTACATGTTATTTTAACCGAAGTAATGAAGGGGTAGACATTGGTTATAATATGAACTATATGAGGGTAGTTGAGTGATCAAAAGAGGATTCATCACCCTAGATGAATTAGAAAAAATGTTCCATCTAAATTCAAATAGTATTTACTGAGAAATCCTTGGCCAAGGTGGAATGAAATATGAAGAGTTTCAGATTTTATTCAAATGATCAATGACTATTATATAGAGAACACACATGATTTAACATAGCAGACATATTACATGCTTTAATGTTAAATTGAAACAGTATTGATGAAAAGATATTAATTACATTGAGAAACTGGTCACTAAAATGTTAAGTCAAACCACTAATGAATTTTCTAATATTTGGGGGATCATAACACGTTGTTGGACGATGCATTTGATATTCAAATATAAATTAATTAATTGCTGAATTGATCATAAATTAATTTTATTAATTTTATTTAATTAAAATTAGAATTTATATTTAGGCTAACATATTAGAAACCTAATGAGTCACACGTATTAAGAACCATTAGTCAGAACTTAAATTGGAATGATTTAATTAAGTATGACGTGATTAAAATATATTTTAGAAGTTAAAGACTAGAATATAACTAATATAGGCATCATATTTCTAGATTTAGAAAAATCAAGGACTTGAATGAGCTAATTTCTAAAATTATCCTAAATTAATATATGAATGTTATTCAAGGGACAAATTGATATTTTGCTAATTTATAGAGTTTTTCAGATTTTCCTATAAATAGTAAGTTATGTTTTTTATGTTTTAGTTGTTGTCTGCTAGAAAAATTATGTAAGTCACATAATAAAGAGCTAACATTCTAAGTATAGCAATCCCTCTCTTCTAAATAGGAATCTAGAAGATTTCTCACTGGTGGTTCGTGTTAATTACCGTTGGAGGCTGGATAATTGGATGGCTTGTAATTTGCGACAACTCAACCCTTAAAGATTTATTCAAAACCAAAGAAGATCAGATCTTCAAGTAATAAATCCATAAATAACTCTATATTTGTCTAATAGGATCCTAGAGACTCTCGAATAATTTTGTTTTATTGTTTTCACTGCATGTATGACATTAAGGAACCCAACATCATGAGTTATAAATACATCATGAATCCTTCAAACTCTATGTTCACAATCTTCATTCTCTACTGCATAGTTATTTTTAAAGTATATCTCTCTATAATATCATTGTCTTCTTTCTCTAAAATGATACGTACTTAAGTATCTAAGAGTCTCTAAATCTATCAAAAGAGATTTTTTACAGGTATCAGCCACTAGCTACTTTGGCCTACTAGGTACCATGTACCAACTACTGGCCACCATGGCAAAAAAAAAAAAAAACAAGGATTAGAATTCTAAAATCAAAAGATTAATTGATTATCCAACATATATACTTTGCTCATAAGCTATTTGGGTTTTTTAGAACATGATTACTTGTCCATCGGTCATTGGTTTTACAAATTATAGACTATGGATAGCGGTTAGGGCCAACTGGTCCCTCTAAACATTATGTCTCGATTCTATCATTGATATGTTAAAGGTGGTGGGTTTTGCCCACCCACTACATGCAATGGTGCTAAAAAATATTAATATTTGATCCCAATGAGGACATCCATATAATGAGCAATTTACTCGGCACCCTTCCATGCAAAGAATGATCAGTGTTCTGAATCTTGCCAATAATTTTTAGCATTATTCCTACCTTAAATGTTTGATGAGGGGTCTCAAAGGCGGGTCTTTTATCAAACTAGCACGGTTTAATAAAATATTATGAAATAGCACAAGATAGAAAAGTATTTGGGAAATATCTTATTTTTTACTCAACCACAATTGGAAAAACACGATTTTATTAACAACCACTAATGGTAATAGCGGTTATATTAAACAATAGTTAATGACAATAGCGGGTGTTTACAACTGCTAACGAGCTGCTATTATCAATAACGGTTGTGTCAAGCAGCACAACCCACCCCAACCCGAAATTTTACATAAAACAAAGTCTAAATTACCACAATCAAAGTCCAAACAAAACCACAAAGTCTAAACCACCACAACCAATGGCCAAACAAAACCATAAATTTCCAAACGTCAAACCTATAATTGAAACATAAGCTATTTTAACATCATTTTTATTTGTTAATTAGAATCCTAAATTAATGCATGTGTTTTTTAAACATTGTTTTTATTTATGTGCATTTTTTAAGTTGTTAATGGATGATTTGAAATTTTAAACAACTTGTTCACATGTTTATTTGTTAATTAACGATATTAAATCATGTTTATATAAACTAAGTATGGAAATGCATAATATGTCAGACAACTTTAAAATCAACATGACAATTAACGTATAAAAAGTAACAAATACTTGCAATATTACAACATTTGTATCAGGAACAGTAGTACCATCATAACACAACATAAAAAAGTTTGAAGATATATTATGTAAAATAAAAATACTCAATTCATCAAAAACAAATTGTCTCACAATTCAATACAAACACAAATTGTTATTACGTAGACCATAATAATAGCAATAAAACAATAATTAATTTCAAAAATTCAATTAGGATAATTTTTACAACATATAATTTTTACAACTAATCAATTGAATAACTTTTACAATTAAAAAATAAATTATGAGAATTGAATATTAAATAAAAAGAAAAAGATCTCAATTGAATAAAATCTACAATTACAATAATTTTTACCAAAACTTAACGCAAACTCTAGTTTAATTGCATCAATTAAAATCAAATTTATATCAATTCAAAAAATATAATTAAATATGAAAACTAACCCAATAATCAATTTAAACTCTAATTTAAGCATAATTGATTCCATAAATCCCATCAATTATATTAAAAACACATAATTGCAACATCCAAAACCTAAAATTATCTAATTATCAAACACAACACAAATACCTAATTATCGAACACAACACAAATACTTAATTAAATCAAAAAATAAAATATATCAATTCAATAATTAAACCCAACAAACTAACAGATAATGCTAATGTTTTACCTTGATTTTGTGATGTGTAGGTGGCAATTCCACCGGTTATGGCAACAAAGAGGCTAGACATATAAGCTTGGGCTGACAGTTTGCAACAAAACAAAATGGTAGAAATACTCGTGGAGACAAGGGGAAGATGATTCTAGTGTTTTGGTGGAGGATTGGATGGTGTTTTAGGCGATTGAACGGTGTTTTCTCTTGAGTTTTTTTTTTTGTTTTTAGGGTCCTTTTCTTTCAGGAGTGACGGCCATGGAGAAAAAAAGGTGTGTTTATAAATGCATCGTAAACACGATTTAGAATCACGATTTTGTTATGAAACTGCTATTCTGAATCACAGTTGTTAAAAAACCACTATTAAAAATAGCAATTACATGAAAACCACGATTCTAAATCATAATTTTTATTTAAATCATTATTCTAAATAACAGTTTTTCACCCACCATGATTTCTAATAACAATTATTTATAAATTATACTATTTCCCTAAAACTTTTTAAAACTATATCATTCCCTAATAACTTTCTTAAGACCGTGTGATTTAAAATAAATTCCTCAAAGGCAACATGGTATATGTCACGGGGTAATTTTTCGCTCCGCGAATAAACCCGTACGGCAGCCTAGTCCCTCACTAGACTCAGCCTTCCCTCGCCAATCCCACTCGTGTTTGCCTAGTAACTAAGTGTTTCCCTCACAACCCGAGAGGTTTCCCCACTTTCCCAAGTTAGAAGACAAGCGGAATACACAAGTAGATTGCACAACACAAAGCATACCAAGAATACAAGAAGAACTCTCAACCTTTATTTATCTCGTCAACAAAGGATTACACAATGTGTGCTATGCACAGAATTCGCATGCTACACAATCAAGCTTACACACGTTATTTCCTCTCTATGCATTCCCTATCTCGTATGCTCTCTATCTCTATATCTAAGAGCATCAACAACTATTTATAGCCAAGTATGTGAGCTGTAGGGCACACCCATGATCTCCTATTTTTCAGGACATAGTGGGGCACTTTCTCCCCCATGTTCTCCATGATCTCAGCAGCTTGGAGAGCACCCCAGTTATGCCCCCATGATGCTGTCACTTCACCCACATTCTGCCCCATGATCCCATGATCTAGGAAGACCATGACTGCCACTAACCCACGTTTTGCATGCCCACCTGGCAGCCCCATCTGCCAGCTCTTGCTTCGTCAGCTGTTGAATCACTCGTATGCCTTGGACAGTCATTCGTCCAAGTTTTAGATCGTGCCAAGTCGAACCCATGACTTGCACAAGTCGTTGCGCGCTGCCGAATTCGCATCTGCGTGCAGGCTGCCAATTCCTGCGCTGCCGAATTCCTCGACAACCTATGCTGCTGACGAGTTTTCCTGCCTGGCTTGGACATTCCATCGTCAAGCCCATGTTCGTCAACAATCTGCGATGCCGATTTATCCCCCTGTTGGCATGGCTGCCAGCAACCTTAGGCACTGTTTTGGACAGCCTGCCGAAGTGTGCACCTCGTGCATGTTTAACACTGTTACAATCCACCCCCACCAAAAGAACCTGATGCCCTCGTCAGACAGATTCGAAGTACCCTCGCACCGTATTTGTTCCTCGTCACAATCCATGTTTCTCCCACGAAACCTCTAGCTTTGCCCACATTCAACAACAATTTAGTCCATCGAATTTCGTCAACCTGTTTCAAAACCAAGTTGTGACACATTCTGTTTTGGCTCGTTAGCTTTCCACAAATGTCAAACACATCATACTCGCAATCATGTTTTCATGAAGTCCAGACATTAATCGCAAGCGTCTCCAAAGTGTCCATCCCTCTTCACGAAATACATCAACACAAAATCACTTCGAAGAACCACATGAGCTCCCATACGAACATCTAGTTCTCCAACCATTCTGCGTGCCCCAAAATTGCAATTATAAAAATTTTAAATATTGTTTACTTGTCCGTCGTATAGCAATCAACTCTTCCTGCCGAATTCGCCTCAGCCCATGCAAGGCTGCCGCTGTCCATCGCTGCCGAGTTCTATGCAGTGTGCTTTTCGCTGGCGCATCCTCACGCCTAGAGTTAAACCATGATCTGTCCATCATCAAAGTTATCAGACTCCTCCAATTCTGCCTCGCCTAAGGCAGTTTGGCCATGCCTAAGTCCTCATCAACTAGGCTGGCCCCTTGCCACTAACTCTTTTACTTAGTGTTAAGCACACGTATAGGATTTACGTATGTCGTTCCTTCTCCATCCTTCTCCACGGAAATAACACTAAGTTGTGCTCTCAGCGGGCAGTCCCTTGCGACGTGCTTCCCCTCGCAAATAAAACAGCCCGAACTTGATTTCGAAACTTTTTCCTTGCCCTTGGCTTCTAACTTCCCGTTGCCATCAGCCTGTTTAGGTTCTCTCCCCCACCAAGCCCTTTCTTCTTCTTTTTCATTTCGTACCTATCCATCAGTGGGTACGAAACAGAAGATGCTCCAGTAGTCCCTTCGCTAGCGCCTGCTCTAAAATCTGCCAACCCATCAGCAGCCGAAATGGCTGAAGACCAGTCTGAAACTTTCTGCCTACGCAACTCCAACTGTGCCCACGACTGAAGTCCTGACAGAAAATTGAACATTTTGTCCTCCTCGAACATATTATCATTATCCAGAATTAAAGAACTAAATTTCTTCACGTAATCCCTTACCGACCCATCTTGCCGCAACTTTTTCAAGTCTTCCCTTGCAATTCAGGACGTGTTGTTGGATAGAAATTGCTCTTTCAACTCACGTTTCAGAATCTCCCATGTCTCCACTTTTGGCCTACCAGCATTAAGATCCTCCTTGGACCTTGTCCGCCACCATAATTTTGCATCTCCCGTGAGATACATCACTGCGATGTTAACTTGTTCAGCCAACCGAATCTTTGCCACGCTGAAGTACTGCTTCATGTCCCATAAAAAGTTCTCCAACTCTTTGGAACTCCACACCCCATCGAATGGTTTCGGCTCTGGAACCTTAGGCTTAAAAGAGCCTGCACCCCCTGATGCAGCTGCGACTGCTTGCTTCAAGACAGCCAATTCTGCATTAACAGCTTGCAACTTTCGGCTCATCTCTGCCGCAAGTTCTACATACTGTTCAACAGCCTTCTTAGCGATTTCCATAGCCAACTCAAGTCGATCTTGAACTGAACGATCTTCTTCATCAGGAATTTCACCCATCCATCCCTCTAGACGAAGCAACCTTTCCCGAATAGTCTCCATACCCGTTGACATAAAACTTCAGATACCAACTTCGCAAACTATCCCACCGATAGCTTCAACAAATCAGTCCTTCGATCTGCTGTCCACAGAACAGTCTCGTCGTTCTGCCAAGAATGCAACCGCGCTCTGATACCAATTGTCACGGGGTAATTTTTCGCTCCGCGAATAAACCCGTGCGGCAGCCTAGTCCCTCACTAGACTCAGCCTTCCCTCACCAATCCCACCCGTGTTTGCCTAGTAACTAAGTGTTTCCCTCACCCGAGAGGTTTCCCCACTTTCCCAAGTTAGAAGACAAACACAACACAAAGCACACCAAGAATATAAGAAGAACTCTCAACCTTTATTTATCTCGTCAACAAAGGATTACACAATGTGTGCTATGCACAGAATTCGCATGCTACACAATCAAGCTTACACACGTTATTTCCTCTCTATGCATTCCCTATCTCGTATGCTCTCTATCTCTACATCTAAGAGCATCAACAACTATTTATAGCCAAGTATGTGAGCTGTAGGGCACACCCATGATCTCTTATTTTTCAGGACATAGTGGGGCATTTTCTCCCCCATGTTCTCCATGATCTCAGCAGCTTGGAGAGCACCCCAGTTATGCTCCCACGTTCTGCCCCCATGATGTTGTCACTTCACCCACATTCTGCCCCATGATCCCATGATCTAGGAAGACCATGACTGCCACTAACCCACGTTTTGCATGCCCACCTGGCAGCCCCATCTGCCAGCTCTTGCTTCGTCAGCTGTTGAGTCACTCGTATGCCTTGGACAGTCATTCGTCCAAGTTTCAGATCGTGCCAAGTCGAACCCATGACTTGCACAAGTCGTTGCGCGCTGCCGAATTCGCATCTGCGTGCGGGTTGCCAATGTCTTCGCAGCCGAATTCCTTGACAGCCCCTGTTCTCATCAGCCTATGCCCCTGACGAGTTTTCCTGCCGAGCTTGGACATTTCATCGTCAAGCCCATGTTCGTCAACAATCTGCGCTGCCGATTTTTCTTTGACAAACCTACAGTCGCATAAATCCGCGCTGCCGATTTATTCTCCTGTTAGCATGGCTGCCAACACCCTTAGGCATTGTTTTGGATAGCCTGCCAAAGTGTGCACCTCGTGCACGTTTAACACTATTATAGTATACGTGTCCTACGGTCCAGTAGAGCTCAGCAAGGTAAGTTGTTTTTGTTGTTGTTGTTGTTGTTGTTGTTATTATTATTATTATTTAGATTATTTAGGACACATTAGTTCATGAGGAGAGAGAGAGAGAGAGAGAGAGAATTAAATAAAGAAGGTGAGGAAAATAAAGAAGCTCTTCACCACCATAAAAAGTTTGAAAATGACCCGTCCATACAATAAATGCAGACAGGGCGCCGTGCAACAGAAAATTAAATAAAGAAGGTGAAGAAAATAAAGAAGCTCTTCACCACCATAAAAAGTTTGAAAATGACCCGTCCATACAATAAATGCAGACAGGGTGCCGTCACAGGCTAAAAACTAGGAGGCTGGCAGTTTCCTAATACCAGAAAATCAGATTCCCCAAATTGAAATTTATTTCTGCATACGACCAAAACATTTGAAGACAACGATGAAGAGATTTCAGCTGTACGCCATGGCTGAATTTCAAGTGAATGAAGGACGATTACCTATCATTACGAGCCTTTAATCATTTCAGCCAATTTGGAGGTTCTTAAAAGACAAGAACCCTAGTTCATTCTTGTTAGACATCCTAGGCTACGAGCATAGCCTTTCTTTTGTCTTCCCCTCTTCGTTTTTCTTGAAATCTTTTCTTTTCGCTTTTTCCTTAAAATTCTATTGGACAACAGATATAATTAAAAAGAATATTTTTTTTTATTTTAGCAACACTCCATTTTCGGATTCCAACAACTTCCGAGTCAAAGGAAGGATACTAACCTGATCTTTCATGCAAAATAATATATAAAAAGATGCAAAACGACCATAAGAACTAATTGATGGAGGCTGGGCTTGCTTTCTCACAATAAACCAGCCCCCCCTGTATGCGGCACTTGCACAAAAACTCATGCCTTCAAAATCTGCTCCTCTCACATGCTTGCAAGAGTTGAAAATCGTGGACCATGCATACACATGCAACAACCCACAATAATGCGAGCAGGAAAGCTTTCTGATAAGATAGCTATTTTCACCTAGTCGTCTTTTAAGGTGCTCGAGTACTCATTCCCTTCTTTTGGCGAAGTTATCCCAGAGGAAGCACTTGATGAGGAATCACTAAAAGAGCTGGATCCATTCTGAAAAAATTTTGATGCTAGAGCAGGGTTTCTCCGAGGATCTGTAGTCATGGGTTTCTGCCCCTCTGCTAGTCTTCTGATAAGATTCATAGTAGTGGGAAGGAACTTCGTAGATAAAGAAAGAAGCCCGGGAAGCTGTAAACATATCGACCACGAGTTTAGAAAGCACGCTCACAAGTAATTTGAACAAGCACGAAATTTTAAAAGCCAGTTTGAAAAGTTTGGTGGTCTCCGTTAAGATGCTAGTTTCAAGGGTTAAAGGAATTTGTTGAAAATAAGATGTGCGTGGAAGAGGGACCAAAAATGAGACTGGTTTGAAACTTACAGCACCATTGCGGAATTCGCCTGAAATGTCTAACTGCACCCATAGGGCTTTAATGAGTAGAAAAACAGCAAAGACGCCACCCACGTACAAAGGATTTCTGCCACCAAAAAGAATGCCAAAGTAAATAATATCAGCAAACAAGGGATATAATCTGTCACCAAAAAACTTAATTCCACAGACATGTTACCTCAAAAGAGTCATAAACTCATTAAATCCCAGCACAACCAAGGCAACGATTGCCCATGGGGGTGGTAACCAGTTGTTATTACGTTTGTGGGCTTCCTAAAAAACAAAGGATAAATCAATGAAGCATCCACACAAACAGTGGGTTCATTTACCCATTTATCTCAACCATAATGGCACAATAATTGAATTCCAAGAATTAGCAATGTAACATTTACGACACATAAAACACTCGACGCAGCACCATAAGTGTTTTGACTGAAAAGCAGAATGTAAAGCCATTAAATTGCTCGGTACAGTGACAATACTTTATTTCCAATTTTGGTATTTATACAGTTATCCAAGGCCATGATATGAAGCCTGGTCTTATATTTTTTGCACTGCACCTGCCACATCCTGTAGCATGTTGCTACCTTTGAACTCTTAAGACCCAGATATCACTAAATGTTCAGCATTCCATGCAACTGACCAATTGGGACTAGGATCTCAAATTTTATTTCTTTGGACAAGCCTTGTCCCAGGCACAATTCAGTAAACACGAAGCACAGAAGTGCAAAGAGAAGAGTACACTATTTTCTGTCTATATGTTGACAATCGTAATCTGACCACTATGTAAAAAGATAAAAATACATTTGCATACATAATGATATATGTAACGATACTGTACCTGAGCAGAAATGGCCTGGGTGACAGCATGCTCTGTCTCAGACTTGAATTGCCTCCACAAAGATTTGCACTGGACAGGTGTGATCAATGTCCTTGAGGATGGAATCTGCAGTAGAAAAACCAAATCCAGGTATAAAACATGCTTTATGGTGAAGAAGAGGCCACTAGCGTCGGCGCATGCAAATAGAGGGAGAGATCTTAAGCAATGATTAATACTCTGGTGCCAGTACGTGGGTATAATGCCCATCATGCAATTCCCAATTAATTTATCAAAGAGATGCATTTGTAGATATCCAACATATATCCTCTGCACCAGTATAGCAGACACCTTTGTGGCTATATATCTATGTGTGCACTATCTATGGGATCCACAATTACAAGTCCCACCACCATGTTCTGGAAATGCAGAATTAGGGAAATTTGTTGATCAAATTACTAGCATAAAAACAGCCAATTAGAATTGAAGACCTAATTCATGCAAAACCATCTGTAAATTGATATAAAAAAGTTCAGAGTTGCAAAACAATTAAAAGAAATTTCGGGAGTTTCAAACAATTTATCCTAGAAAACTGATCTAGTATTTAGGTCTCTAAAAATTCATTTCTTGAATAATTGATTACATACCCTTTCTACGATAGTAGCAAGGAAAATTAAAGATACATTATCATAGGCTGCACCAGGAAAAGGCTCAGGAATAAGAAAAAGCCACCTCTTCCCAAGAGCTTGATGCCAGAGGGTCAGATGTTGTGATACTTCTGTCTTTAACAGCAGCATTGTTCTTTGTATCCATCAAAGCAGATGATAGTGTAGTCTCAATATTATCAACATCATCATCCAGACGGATTGCAGCCATTACAGATAACAACTTCAAGGACTGGAAAAGTTAAAAAAAATGAAATTAGTTGACATCCAAAAGCAAAACAAAACTTAAGATTCAATGTTTGCTGAAATATGTATTCATCATACTGCAGTGCGAGCAGTTTTGGTAATTGCTCGAATGTCTTCCTTTCCAGTCCAAACCCGTGGCATTGAATCAGAGTCATGGCTAAACAATATTGAAAACCTGCATGAAAAGTTTACATTCACACTCCAAAAGATGGATATGAAACAATAAAAATAACTTAATTGGAAAAATGCAAGGGGTTGGTACCTTTCTTTCATAAGGATCAGGACCCTTCCAGCTTCTTCCCTTGCTTTTGCCTCAACTACACCTTTTGCATAATTCTCCAAACTTGTAAGTATTTTGTCCTTGGATTGTTTGTCCATGTCAAAACCAGAAAGTGCATTAGAGATCCCAGCAACAGCTGATTCTGTCTCACGCTGCATAAGTTTTTTTATGGCTGGCCATGTCTCACTAGTAGCTCCATCTAAAAGAGCTCCCACAGGTCCTAATAATGCCTCATTTAGCTTAGCCTGCAGGTGGTCCAAGAATTTTATTTTAGCATTTATAAAATTTCTTTGGTGTGCAAGTCTGAACCATGCAACCACTGTCATCAGTCATTCCCAACTTCTTTAATAATAAGTCAGCCTCTAACAAGGTTTCACAACATATAAAATCCATAATGTGTGAAACAAAGTGACAAACATGAAAATTATTGACCTGCAAAGACTACACTTCAAACACAACTAAATTCCCTAAGCATTTCTTCATATTAGTTTTAAGATTTCCACTGTTTCCCAGCAGCTTCTCAAGAATCTTAACTTATCTTCAATTGAAGACAGTCACAGAATGAAGCTGGCACACACAGAAGCAAGAAAAGCTACTCATAGAATACTGTACCTCAAATGATGAAGTAAGTTCAGAGAGTTTGGCTGCACGGACAGAAGTAATATGTGCATCTATATCACGACGAAGCTTATCCCTCGCTTTAGATGTGTCCCAGTTTGCTTGTTCAATAACAGCATCTGTGATTATAATATATCAACGAGAAGATATACTTTAGTGAACCCAGTCAGTAAAGCTAATTTTTCAACAGTTACATAGATGGAAGAACCAAATAGCTGATCATTCCATCCTCATGCTTTTAGTCCTGCGACAGCCAATTCAATATTTTTCCCCTAAAAAATAAAGAGTGCTAAAGTTTATTTCTGTTTGTTTGGAAGCTTTGTTTTCTAAGCCTTGTTTCTACATCATTCAAGCTAATAATCAAATGGCAAAAGGAATTTGAGTCACTTAGTCTTACCTGCATGCCCTTCATCAAATTGAGCCATGTAATTCTGAGTGCAAGCTACAGCTGCCAAAGAAAACCCTTCCCCTGCATTCAAAGCTTTCTCAAATGCTTCCTTGAAATTCTCAAGAGTTCCAGACCTTATATGACCCAACATGGATTGATGTGCTGGTTGGACAAGCTACCAAACAACAACAAGAAAACTAATCAGATTTGTTATTTGTAAATTTGATATCAAGCTTGATAAGAAAAACAGTTGAAGTTGCTACAAATACTGCAGAAGACAGAAATTCAAATCAGCACTAACTGAAACAAACCTCGGACCAAATTAATTAAGTGGGCACTAAGGAAGCTATTATCCATTATGTTAAGAGAACAAACAAGCTTTAATAGTTTTTAATACTATATCCTCTTTCAACTTTCACCTCTTCAGCCCACATCATTTTTTATCCATCCCTTCTTTTCTTTAATCCAAGGAATTGCAGCCAATCACCCTTCTACACCAATGCCTTTGTAGATCTATGCATGGCCAAACCATCTCAAACAGCACTCCCTCAATTTACCTCAATCAGATGCATCACTACCTTCCTCCCAGTACACATACTTCGCATTTCACACATCCAATGTTCTTATGTGCAAGCAACTCTTAGTAACCAACATTCACTGCCATAAGGAATAACTTAACATGATATACAGGCCTCCCTGACAACTAGCTTGACTTTTTTTGAGTTGAATGCTTCAATGTAATAAGAGAGCAATCGCATAAAAAGGTTTGATGTAATGCCCTAAGGACTCCTCCAGCAACCTTTGGTGGTCCCTATGCAGTCACATGCATTGGCATTAAAGGTTTTCCCTCCATGCATTCTAATATACAGCTCAAATTAACTGAGCGCTAATGTAAATTAGTTTGAATCTGGTTCCAATATAAATGTGACTATTGGGGACCATTTCCCTGAACTATAAAAGGATCATGCTATAAATTTATACTCAATCAAAAGAATTAGTAACTTAAATATCAACATCAACATGCATTTGGTCCCAAATGGACAGGCATTGACTGTAATTCAATAATCAATATCCTGAGTTCTCAATTTTATGGCAATATCTCAGCCTTCTTCACAAATCAAAACAACTACAATAAATTTAATAAAGAACATCTTAAAAGATTGATTACTTGTAGCAAGTTTTCCTCAAGCTGCTTTCGCTTTGCAGATCTTACTCCTCCGTCAAAATATATAGCTTCTGCATCATACCTAGAATTAGAAAAGCCATTATTGATGCTAACCAAATAAATAAAGTTTTTAAAAGGATATTTAAGTCATAAAACAAGTACTGAATAGAAGGTTCCCAGATAATAACAAAGTAGAGAAAATTGAAGATGCAGCAATAGATGAAGCAGAACTACCTTCGAACTTAAAATAAGTGATAGGAAATCTCCTATTCAGCCAAAAAAAAAAGACACCCTATTCCATTGCAAAAAAAAAATGATAGGACCAACTTAAAATAACAAGATATGAAATCTGAGTGCAAGGATTAAAGAAATTCTGAAAGCAATATAATAACAAGATATGAAATCTGATACATTATAATCAAGAAATCAATGTCCCCTCATAAGCCAGAAAAATTACTGTAATCTTCTTTGTTAGAGTATGCCCCCAGTTACAGTAGGCATATTATTCCCCACTTCTATTAGAATTTTAAAGAGATAAATTCCATTACAGTCTAACGGGCTGCTTCTAAATTTCTAATACTCTCATGTTGGATGAGACATGCGGAACTAAGCACAATTCCACCTGCATATAAGAACCTCGCAAAAATAGAGATATAGCTTACAATTCTTCAGCCAACTTTATGTCAAATCTTAAGGCAGTTCCTAAAGCCTTTTGCTATCCCCAGACCAAAAAACATCAGTAGCAGAGCCACTGTAAATTTATATATAACACGATGGGAAAAAACACTTACTCAGACAAAGTAAAATTTAGAATTGCACTAAGCTTCTTTCCAAACCCAGAGACTGGACCTGATTGCACAGCCTCTTCCATTTGACACCACTCCTGCGGGAGATATAATAAACCCTATTTGGTCAGTGTCAATGCTTAGACTTGCCACTTTGGAAAAATCTAGAGATAAGTAGAAATGAGAAAGGAAGAAAGAAAAAACAGAATACAATATAACCATTTACCTCATTTGCAGCAAAAATACTACATTTTTCATTGGCGATTTCTTCACAGCGTACAGTAGCAACCATGACCTGCAAGAATATGGGGATCGCAAATGGCATTAACAAAATGTGGATGTCTTAACCTAATCCCCTGCTAAGTAAATATTCACAAAACTAACTTGTGGTCAGGAATATGGAGATCATATATGATATTAACAAAATGTGGATGCACTTACTCTAAGCCTCTGCTAAGTAAATATTCACAAAATTACCTTGTGAGCAGGAAGGTCAAGGTCCTTATTCTCCTTAATAACTTTCCAGATTTCCTGTGCACTGAAAGAGAAACCTGAAGCAGGAACTACACCCCGCCGATCTCCAGCAAGCCCACCAGGAGCAATAGAATGGAAGAATCGCTGCCTCAAAGTAGCAACCTTCATTGACAGGGAGAAGTCTATCAAATAACAAGTTATGCTAGCTAAGTTCTAGCTCGATGTTTAGATCACAAAATAGAATCTAGATGATTGGCAACTAGGAGTTTGATCCATTTAAATATTGGAGACAATGGAAGGATTTTGATACATTTAAATCTTGGGGACAATGGAAGGACTTTGAAACTGAATGGTTGAATATTAACATCCATTTAATTTGGACGCAACACTAAAGACAGTGAGGAACAAGGGGGGAAAATCAGATGCCCAGGATCCTTATTTCTTCAAGAATAAATTTTAGAAAAGCAATCGAAAATAACAAGATGTCCAGTGTTGTGATATTGCTTAAGGATCACAAGAAACATATTTTTCCTACCTGCTCCTTGAATTGCTCTTCCTTTTCTTCATAACTAGAAAGAGCAACAACTTCAACCTGCCAATCATGTATCAGAAATATCACAAAGTCAATATCAATCTTCCACATTTCCACCTTCTAGAAAAGGACATTTCAAAATAAATTCAGACAAAAACATGACATCTCACATTAAAAAATTCACTCAATGGAGTTTCCTTGAGAGCTTCAGGCTTGGGAACAGAATCCCATATCTGCAGTTAAAAGAGGAAAAGGTTAAAGGCAATACCTTAAGTCAATAAATAAGAAGGGAAGCATGGTTCCATTTACCTTCTCAATGTCTTCTCTTAGAACAGGTTCTAAATTCTCCAGAGGTGTCTGTAAACAGCCAAAGATCAACACAATTGACACAAAGAAAAGCACAGTCAAGCCACAACATTAACTAGCATTAAAGAGAGAGGAACACACCCTTGTCTTGTCACGTATCACAAACATCAAAGTTGTTTTGCGAGGACTGAATAATCGCATCATGACCTGAGAGAAAACAAACCCATCAAGTTCAAAACCATGGAAACTTTATAAAATCCATGTTGAAGGTTTGCAGACAAAACAAGCAAGTTTACCTGAAACACAGTCTTTAAAAGAGGCTTATTTGCAGCTTGCTCACGACCGATATCATGACACCACCTAAAAAAATATTTCTTAGAAAGGTCATGTATACAAATTATGGAGAACCAAAACATTACAAAAAAAAAGGTGAAAAGTTAGGTCCAGTGCAAGACAGAGATCTTACATGTTGATCAATACTATATCTGAGACAGCAAGGGCAAAAAGAGCACTTTGTTTCTCAAATGCGGTATCATCCTAAAAAAGAAGTGAAGAACACTAGATAAGAGAAAGCAAACACCAATATACTGATCCATTTTGTGCTTTAAGAGAAGAAAAAACACTTTCAGGAAAGACCCGCTAATGTGCTATTTCTCTCTATGGTAGTCAATATATGGGATAGGTTTTGCTAATATACAACAAAAGGACAACTTTCCATCCTACCCATTTCTCTAACCCTTGATTTGAGGATTGTCGCTTACATCAAATAAGGGTCTTTATAAAATATTTTTACCCTACTACTCAGCATTTTCAGTTCCACATTGAAAAATTTTTAATCAACCAGCTCCAAATTATATATCTGAATGAAGTCAATGCAATTACTAACCATGACCAACAAACCATTTTGGTAGACTACTGGAGAGATGTATGTTCATAAATCGTCAAAAAATTCAAAGAAGGCAGCTCAAAGATGCCTTCATGACTAAAAAGGGAGTTGTTGTCAGCCAAAGCAGGTTCTAGATGAGAATCTCCATCATCTACAGATTGTCGGATTCAGAATTTCATAGCAATTTTTTGTGAAAGTAATTTACTAATTCTATGATGAAAAAAGTTTTACTAATGTGGAGCAGAGGGATAGAGAGTTCAATATCTAAGAAGGTATAACATGACTAATTATAGAACATACCTGAGCAGTACAGAATGAATTTACATTTTAAACAAGGTATAAAAGGATTACAGGGAGCTAAAAACCTCATAAGACTTTATATATATATATATATATATATATAGAGAGAGAGAGAGAGAGAGAGATTTATGTAAAGTTATTTCAAAAACCGATAATAAAGGCACCTCTCCGCGTTCTCTTCCATCAGTTCCTTCCAAATCCATTACAAGAGTACAAGGTTCAATACCAGCACATCTAGCCATCCAAATTCCCTTAGTGGTTTGAGACCTGAAAAGAAATGGAACCTATCAGGCTTTCTCAATTCCAGAGAGCTTCCCACGTTCAAGAAAAAAGTGCTATAAAAGATCATCCAATGGGAGACCAATGCAAGAACATGCCTTCCTTTAAAAGCATCCATCTCTCTAAAGTTGGTACCAAACAAATTATTCAATAGCGTACTCTTCCCTGTCCGGTCCATAGAAAACAATGTCAAACTCTTCAGACAACATAGGCCTTATGACAGAAGTAAATTATCAGTAACACTTATTTCTAGCCAATATAAAATTGGAAAAGGAGTGGAACTTGAATTGAACTAGAACCAGAGACAACTTTTGTAAAACTAGATAGAACAAAGTTCAAATTCAATTAAAAATACCAGCTATGCCTTTCACTGTTAATTATTCCAGGTTGACCATGTTCCAAAAAGTGCAGCACAAGTCTCCAATCAAAACCTTTCCTTAACTTCTTTGCAGGACGAATCATAAAGTTCTAACTTCTAGTGTAAAGCGATATGGTAAATCAAATCACAGCATGAAAATCTTATAACCAAATTGAAATAAGCAACACCAAAGAAGAATAAACTAAAGGTTAACATATCATTGAAAAAGTGCATACCACTACTTTGCGGGCCCATAATGGAGACTACAGCATATGACAATCCACATTCCCCTAATTTCACCTCCTTGATAAAATGTTCTAATCCGGTATCATTAAATGTACCATCTCCATCAATCAGGTGAGTAGAACAACAACCATCACTCTTTTCTGGAAATCAAAAGTTACACACATTAGTTTGGAAATGAAAATTATAGACTCCAGATTACATATCTTAATTTAAATACACATGCAGATAAAACCTTTAAAACAGGATTACTAACTAACAGCACAAGCTAGGCTCAAAAGTCCCACGCCATATCAATCTGCGCAAGTTTTCTATTCCAGTTAATGATGATAACAAGGATAGCATACATGAATCTTCATACAATTCAAAACCAAGAATTCTTAAAGACATCAAGCTGAGGTTTTTTATATAAAGGTCATTCTAAACCACCTAGTTCAGAGAATTTATCAGTCCTTGGTTCAGTTGCCAAGAAAAGGTGAGAAGACAAACAGGCAGGGGAAAAATAAAGAGTTACAATCTTGTATTAAATGGCATTTTCAGATTCAATTTCATATCAAAAACACTCACTTAACGTTAGTCCTATAACTTATGGTCCTCATCCTCAAATTAAAAAAAAAAATCAACACTTTCAGAATCTCAAAATTATCCTCTTTTCCCACATTTTCTGTCATCAGCCAAACCATAAAATCATGATCCAAGCTCCATAGCTACCCAAAAACTCATAGTTATCAATCTGTAATCACAACGTCTCTTAAAACTCCAGAAACTGAATCAAATTGGATCGAATTCACCTCTTCAAAAAAAAATTAAAAAAAAAGCACGTTAACTAAATTCAACATATGTAACAGCAACAAGCAGAAACCGAAAAAAAAATTAAAAGACAAAAACGTTAGGGAGATTGACGGTGTGTGATCAAATAAAATGGATAGAGAGAGAGATTGATAGATTACTCATTTGAAGTGGATCGAATGGAGAGCTCAATTTGACCTGAAACGGATGTTCAATAGAGAAGGCAGAGAGAAAAGTGAGATCACAGAGTTTTCTTTTTCTTTTTCGAGCATTCCTTTGGTTCTGTTGCGCTCTTTTGGTGGTTTTTAATGATGTGGCCTTTGACTGTCCCTTTTAATTCTTTTCCCCTTAATTTTAAATTGTTTTTTAAAAAAAAAAAGCGAGAAGAAGAAGAAACAAAAGCAGAAAGGATGTACAGGGGATTAAAAAATTAGGCTTTGGTAAAAAGAATTAAAAATAGAAGACGTTTTTTTTTCCTGATAAAACAAATTGGATTTTTTTAGGTGCATGAAAGTGTGATAGTTGTTGTTTTTAAAAATATTTTTTGTTTAGAAAATATTAAAATAATATTTTAAAAAAAAATTATTTTTAACATCAGCACATCAAAATAATTAAAAAACACTAAAAAATTTAATTTGAATAAAACTCACTCTCAAACAATCCCTTAGTTCCTACTAGATTGTGTGTAGGAAAACAAAATTGAACCTAGTGTGTGTAGTACCAGTGTCTTGGAAGAGGTTTTTATCGTGTCACACTCCTATTAAACATAATTCTTTTGCTTTCTAGGATTTGTTTTTCTTACATGTAGGTTACGTGATCACGAGATTCGTATAAATGCATTTAATAACTAAAAATAAAAATATATTTTTAAATGGGTATTTTTTAAATTAAAAAAAAAAACTAAAGAACTATTTCATAAAACTATTCATATAATTTTTTAATTGGATTCCATGTTAAAAACATTTTTGATTGCCATTGAGAATATTCACCACAATCCACGATAGTATAATATCTTTTCCACTTTATTCATGAGTCATTATAAGATTGATGGAAGATAATTTAATCTTTTAAGCTTTTAAAACATAGTGTAAAGACTGTATTATTTTTAAAAGCAAAAATAAATAAAAGGTTAGCGAGGGTAATTCAATTTTTTTACATTTTAAAAGCAAAGTGTAAATCATATTATCCTTGAAGAGTTTTTTTTTCAAATATGCATCTAAATGCTCTTTTGTATTATATATATATATAAACAAAAATGGTTTTGGCATATGCTATGCACATACCAGTAAATATCTAATGTTCGTGACTTTTGAGGGGCACATGAAGCTTCGTCTCATGTCCAAACATCACCTTTTATAATAGCATTGGAAACGAGTTCTATGTTCTTCCCGGTGGTGTGCATGTGTTAGTAGTCGGGCTCTAATAAATTTTTTTCTTTTCTTCTTCTTCTTCTTTTTCTCTCTCTTTTGTTTGCCAAAATATAAAAATGTCATTTCATTTGTTTTTTGTTTTCAATTTGGTCATTATTTTTTTTATTGCTATTTTTTTATTGTTTTTTTATTCAATTTCATCCATCGTCATTTTGTTTAATTTAATTTTTATATTAAATTTGATCCTCACTTTTTTTATTGATGTTTTTTAATCCTTTTCATAATTGAGTTTTATTTTCAATTTCGTCTCTTAATATTTGATTTCAAATTATTTTTATATCAAATCTAGTCTTTATTCTTTTTATTGTTGTTTCTTTTGTTTTAAATCTATTTTTTTTAATTTTATCCTTCAAAATTTTATTAATTTAAAATTATTTTTGTTATTTCTTAGGATTTATCTTCTACGAAATTAGTCTTGAATTCATGATCAAGTTTATAGATTTCAAAAATTAACACAATTTGACTTTAGTCTTTTTTAGGTTGTTTTTTTAAATGATTTTTTTTAATTTTATCTTTCAACATTTGATTTGTTGGGAATTAGTCTTCTTGTTTTTTTTCACTTTTATTTTTACGAGATTATCCAAATCTTGTGCCTATTATCATAGTATTAACGGGTTAACTTAGATTGACTCTAATGTTTTTTTTGTTGCTTTATTTATTTATTTTTTAGTTTTGCCATTTGATATTAGGTTGTTTGATAATTAAGTTTCATATTTTTATTTAGTTTATTTTTGACAGGGTTACCCTAAGATCACGATCAAGTCGCAAATTTACATGCTAACCTAGATGAGCTCGGGTTGGTTTTTTTTATTTTTTTTACTTTGTTAATTTTATTTTTCAATTTATTTATTGTTATTGTATTTATTTATTGATATTATTTAAATTAATTTAGCTTATTTCAGTTAAGTGAATTACTTAGAGTCTTAATTATAATTATTTTCTAGAAATACTTACGTAATTTAGAAATATTTAGAAATATAGTGGTGATTGATTTTCAAAGTATTTTTTTTGTTTGGAAATGTATTAAAATAATATTTTTAATTTTTTAAAAAATATTTTTTGCTTAGCACATTAAAATAATTTAAAAATATAAAAAAATTATTTTTAAATAAAAAAATATAATTTTCATAAAATATCGTCATGAGCGTGATTCTAAATATATACTTGATATCTTTCGTACCTTGAAAAAAAAAATAGCCTAGCACACGAACGTACTTGCTATGTAACAGAAACTGGTAAAGAGAGGCAAAAAGTCTATGGCCTTGTTCTTCCTCTTTTCTCCTTCTTCAACAATTACATAAAAATGCTCCCATTAATCTCAACAGTACCCCAAACTCTCTCCCCTTCCCTTTCCTTCCATTTCCATCCCTTTCCCTCCTCTTCCACCCCGTCCCTCTCTCTCCATATCCCTCTCAAAAATACTCTCCGCATCCGTTCTATCGACGCCGCCCAGCCGTACGACTACGAGTCTCACCTCCGCACCCAACACCTCAAATCCCAATCCCTCAAAATCGCCATTTTGGGCTTCGGAAACTTCGGCCAGTTCCTCTCCAAAACTCTCTCTCGCCAAGGCCACACTCTCCTCGCCTACTCGCGTTCCGACTACACCGATATAGCCAAAAACCTAGGCGTTACTTTCTACAGCAACCCACATGATCTCTTCGAGAGCCACCCAGAAGTTGTAATCCTATGCACTTCCATTCTTTCCACTGAGAAGGTTCTTCAGACTTTACCATTTCAGAGGCTCAAACGTAGTACCCTTATTGTCGATGTTTTGTCTGTTAAAGAGTTTGCTAAGAATATCTTGTTGAAATATTTGCCTGTTGAGTTTGATATCTTGTGTACACACCCCATGTTTGGACCTGAGAGTGGTAAAATTTCTTGGGTTGGTTTGCCTTTTGTTTATGATAAAGTTAGGATTGGTAATGAGGAGGATAGGATTACTAGAGTTGAGAGATTTCTTGATGTTTTTGCCAAAGAAGGGTGCAGGATGGTTGAAATGACCTGTGCAGAGCATGATAGGTATGCGGCAGGGTCGCAGTTTGTTACTCATACTATGGGGAGAGTGTTGGAGAGGTTTGGATTGGATTCGTCGCCGATTAATACCAAAGGGTACGACACTTTGTTGGATTTAGTGGAGAATACAGGTGGGGATAGTTTCGAGTTGTATTATGGATTGTTTATGTACAATAAGAATGCTATGGAGCAGTTGGAGAGACTGGATATGGCATTCGAGGCAATTAAGAAGGAGTTGTTTGGGAAATTGCATCACGTTTATAGGAAACAGTTGTTTGGGAATGCTGACGAGGGAGCGGAGGAGAGGCCTAAGGTGCAGAAATTGCTTCACAATGGTGCTCCACCTTCTGATGATGTTGTGAAACAGGAAACATCTTGAATTATCAATGGATCCTCTATGGTATGAGAATTTCTGTTTTTTATTGGCTGGATGAAGAAACTTTGGAATTAATTGATTAGAAATTGCTTAGTTAGCCTTTTGGTTTATTTATTTTGTTGTCGTAGCTCAAAAGTTGAGTGGAATGCCATGTAAATAGTATTGAGAATTTAATTTATTAATGAATTTCTTTAAAATTTTATTTGGTTTTAGAATTTTGGAATGCAGTCATTGGATAACCACTTATTCTATATTTTCTGTCAAATGCATTATAATGTATTTTTTTTATTCCCTTAAACCTTCTGGTTATTGATTTGCTTCAATGGATAGTATAAATGGTAACAAACATATGTCAAATGATAAGATTTTGAACCTGAATCTACTATTAGCAACTGAGATGCAAAGAAGTTAAACAGTGGTGATGATTAGCTACCACCATAAGGAATTGAAGAGCTCGGGATAAGAAAAAAAATACAATGTTAACACAGAACAACCATGACATTCGTATTTTGTTGTTAGATTTAGGATTTGTTGCAAATTGGTGTAAGTACTACATTTCAGCTTGTGCTATTTGTATTTCTAACTGATTTCATATAATGGTAATGCTGCTTGCCAAGTTATTGTGTAGTGGCATGATATAGAATATTTTCTTATAATCTCAGTGATTGAAGATTTCATCTTGCTTTGAATTATACTTTATTTTTGTATGGTTGTGGCAGAAAACTTTTGTTTTGTATATGCTTATTTGGGATTTGACTATCAGAGAGTTCAGAAGCATTTCTTGTCAAGCTTCAGTTAAGATTGTAGAGTCCATGTTATATGATCCTAAACTCCTTTTTGGGGCGAACTGCAAAGGGGAGCCATAGAATCTGGTTTTGCTCTCTATTTGTGTATGGACCAGAGAACTTGCATTCAACATTCTACTCAGATTGGACACGCACTTCTCTGTTTCTTTTAAATTACTAGGTTTATTGTGCATGTTGGCCTTGGAGTACCAAGAGGAGAAACCTCTGTCTTTTTTCAAGGACAATCGTTATATGGTAGAGACGGGAGCTTTTATCATTTCTCTCTGTGATTATGTCATTTGAACCTGACAGGTGAGGGGAACCTGTTGCAGAGTATAACTAGTTAAATACTTTACCACACTGGATTTCGAAGTAGTTTCAAACAAAGCACTGTTTTTGGCGATGGTTTTAACACTTTGTTATTAGCACGGTCCAAAACGTAGTTAAACCTGTATTCATCAGCTGCCCTCTTTCAAGTTGCTTTTAGCAGCTATAACTTGATCATATTTCCATGGGGCCAAATGATGGCAAATAACAAGGAGGGAGATAACTTTAGAAAACTATCCAGATCGACAATATACATGAATTACCAATAATATCCATGACATTTAAGGCATGGTCTGTAAAGTAGACCAAAATACTGACAGCAGCTGCTTATGTAAACCAAAAGGCAGGTATGGTGATGGTACAGCCCTAAACTTTTGCCACATGAAGTGCCCTCTTTCCTTGCTGGTAGTATTCGCAGTGTACATCAGCATAGTCTTTCACTTTCTTGAATATTTTGCCTTTCCTCATTGATCAATCCTTGTGTTCCAATTTCTTTATTTGGATAGAAATCCTCTCCTTCTCTGAGTTGGTCAAAACTCTATGGACTGGGCTCTTGAACATTCCATTTGTCATTATCTGCCATCACTTATAAGATGTGGCCTTGTATTATTTCTTCCTGGGTACACTTTGTATAACTGAAATTGCTTCTTAGTTTCTGAACTGTTATGATACTACTATTGTACTATACATTTTTTTCTTTAACATTTATTTGGCCAAGTGAATTATGCCTCTTTTTATTATTATTATTAAAAAGGTATCCTAAACTAAGTCCTTTCTAGACAATGTTAAGGGTGAAGCTCCTACATTGGTGCCATTGCACTGGTCAAGTATTTTGCCAGTCCTGCACATGAAGGCAGAGAGCATTTGGCAAACGCCATGTGTTCCTGAATCTCAGAAACACCCCTTTCAACTCGTTGTGATTGAATGATAGTTACAATAAAAGTTGCATAAATGGGTTAAACAAGAAGAGAGATGCACGTTTGCCTTCTTTGTTTTTTTACTGTTTCCATGAACAACGCATCAAATTGCTGTACAGGCAATTTATGAAGCTGGCAATAGCATTTTCAAAACAAAAACTCTCTGGGGGGCTTGCTTGTTGTATCAATGTCCCCATATCCTATTAAGATCACATAATAGATTAGCACCAATCATATTCATTGGGTTCTCAAATATTATCATACACGCAGTGAAAATAATAAAATAAAATTATTCAGTAGTTCTTAGGAACCTCTTAAACAGATGTAGAGTTGTTTAGAGATTTATTATTTGAAGATCTTATCTTTTTCGGTTTTGAATAATTTAATAATTTTTTAAAGAATGAGATAATATTTACCCACTTACAATAAACCCAAAGTATGTTAACTAAGCTTAAACATGAAAAAGAATAATAAAAATAACAAATTTGACACGTAAACTAAAGTTATTGTACTTAATTAAACAAAATAACCTAAGATAATTTTTCTAATTTAAATAATGTCATGAACGTTTTCCTAGTTTAAATAATGTCATGAACGAAATTCACATCTTAGAAACACTAGGATATTTGTTGCCACCTTTAGATATCCAAAAAGCTAGGAAATTGATTGTTGAAGTTAGTCTGCCTTTTAATTTTCTTGTTTGTCTAGGATAATTAATTGTAGTTTTAAATAATCCTCTCAAAACATGAAAACTTTTGTTGCCTTCCTTTAGCTTTCCTTTAACCTTCCTTGTAGGATTAAGAAACTCTTCAAAATAAGCTAATCAATATGTCTTTAAATACCATCAGCTCTTCTTTCCTTGTATAGCTAGGATGAATAAGGAATCCTTGTAAGAAAAGGATTTTGGAACATTAATGAATCATTGCCACACTTGGAGATTATGTTGCAACCCATTAAAGATCCTTGTGGAACTAGGAAATTCTCAAAACAAGATGTTACATCATTGTAGGAAAAGAATCCTTGTCAAATAGAAAGTCCACAAGTCAAAAGGAAGTAAATAACAAAATCCGTACATCTTGTTCTGGCGTATATCACAAGGCTTTCCCGAACTCCGATTGACCTGAAAGTTTACCTCGACATAGAAATTTTTTTGGGCAACTCTGAGTTAATTTTCAGTCTGATCCAATGATCTGATTGAGAATTATAATTGTTATTGTCCCCCTATTGGTCCTATTCAAGTTCCCATCTCTTGTCGGAGGATCATCCATGTGGACGGGTGGCTCCCCATCTATAAACTAGGATTGTTCCTCTAACGTGTGGGATGTTGTGTCATTCAAAGGATCGTTTATCGGATCCATCCCTCTATTACCAGCACCTTCTTGCCCTAGCCTAACCAATGACTCAATCCTAGTTCCTTTTCTCGTTTGCACAATCCTAACAACATATACAAATTTTTAGTAACTTATAATTCATCCATTCTCATCAATACTTTTCTCAACATAATAAAGTCTTTTCCCTGGACAAGTAGTGTTCTGATATCAAATTGTAACACTTATATCCAATTTTTTTCATTGATTCTCAAGTTCAATGCTTATCATATGCATAATTGTTTTTTGTACCCTACTGAAATTTCAGCAACATTTCCCTTTAGAAGGTTGATAACAAGTTATCGACTACATAAGTTTAGTGTCGTTTAGACCAATCCATACTCAATTTGTTAATATGCATTAAATTTCTATCTACAATAATCAATAGCGTAAAATTTCATATTTTTTCATTATTGTCAACATGATGTATAACAACATCTATAATACAAAATAAACATGGTAATTTGCAACATAAAAATTTAAGTACATGCCATAAAATAACATTATTTGGATTTTTAAGCACAACATATAAATAGATTTTTAAAGTGCAATGTCTATATGATCATTCAAATATGTGTTAGAAAAGAAATTACTTATAAAATATTACTAGCATCCTAACACAAAACATAGCACATATCTAAAGGGTTCCTATAGCTAGATGGAGTAAGCTCCTAATTAAGTTGGTCTTATGACATGAGATGGACCTGTATGGTACAAACACACACACACACACACACACACACACACACACAAAGTTAATACATTTAAATCTAATTGAATAAACTCCTTTATCTTATGCAAATTAAAGTATTGAAATTTTATATTATTTTACGACTTAACACATAAGTCCCTATTAATTTCGGAACCAGCACAACACATAGGTTTCCTTTCATTAGAAATCAACATTTCCATGAATTCCATCCATTCACATCGATTACCATCCTTGGGAAAAACATCATCTCATTAGGTTCCATACTTTTAGAACCAAACATATTGGTTTTCTTTATCAAGAAACAACATCTCATTGGGTTACATGGATTTCAAAACCAAACACATGGATTTCCTTTCTTAGGAAACAATATCTTAATGAGTTACATGCACTTGGGACCAACAATATTGGTTTCCTCTTTTAGAAAGAAACATCTTATTGGGTTCCATACATTTGAAACCCACCACATTCGTTGTCTCTTAGGAAATAACATCTCAGGTTTCATACACTTGGAACTAACCACATTGGTTTTCTCTTTTAGGAAACAACATCTCATTAGGTTCCATACATTTGGAACCAACCACATTGGTTTCCTCTCTTAGGAAACAACAACTCATTGGGTCCTACACACTTGGAACCGACCACAACATATTGAGTTAATCACAACACTTAAGCCAATATCATTCTTTATCAATTTAAATAAAACTACTTAATCAAGACCAACATCATAGTTATCAATTTAACAATTATCCATCAATTCAAATTAAAGATAATCGACAACAAGAAAATAAGAAAGCAGGGAAACGAGGCCTGCCTACCCCTCTTACGACTTGACCTCCTCCAATCGATGATCATGTACCCTGGTGTCCCTCTTGTTTCAAAAGGAGGATTCAAGTTAATACATTATTTAGTCCCACATGACTTGACCTATTCATGCTTGTATAAAATAGAGAAACATTTACATCATCCATTCATTTGTACAATTTGTAACCATTTATAATATTTCCCTCTATGTTTTTCCTATTTAGCTAAAACCAACACACACTCATCTTTCTAGTTACTCTTTTAAAAATGTCTTGTGTATTCATGTTAACATGGCATTCACTAAACTTTTTTATTTTCTATGTCATTATCCTTTTCTTCATGCTCACCATTAACTAAATGAACATGTCTATCATTTATGTTCACTTTTCCCTAATTATATGGATGTTTAGCATTAATTGCATCACATAAGGCTTTCTTTACCACCATCTTCCTAATTGGCCGATTTATAGTCCATGTCTCCTAAGCATTCATTCCATCTTATTTTTAACCAATTACACATAAAACTCACATTTTCATAATATTTTCAACTTTCTCTTTAAGCATTATCTTATTGATTTTTTGTACAATTTAAGCTTATGCTTTTCAAATGATGGTTTTCTATGACTAAGCTTATTTACATGAATAAGAGTCCAAGTTACACATATGCATTTACATTAATCCATTATAAAGAGAAATCTCATTATTCTCTTTCATCATAGCCGAAACCAACACCTTTATTTCATCAAGTCTAGATCATCCTCAAGATGTTTCTAGTTCCTAATACACTAACATTTCTTTGAAATAGTTATTGAGATGTATATTCCATAACTTTATGAAATTTCAATAACTTTGTAAATTCTAATCACACAAGTTTGATTCTAAGCATCATCTTTCAAAATAATACATTTTATAGCTAGGAAGCAAAATATAAATTACATAATTGAACAATCTCCCTTAAAACTCCATTTGGCCAAAACATTTTAGCCTCCTAAACACCCATCTTTTCTTCATCCTTTCTTTAAAATCTACTTATACTTATAAGTCATTCTAATCCCAATGTACTTATTATTAAGTTCACTCATAGATAACAAACAAGTTGTATAATTTTGTTCTTTATTAATTTCTAATAGTCACCTTATGCCTTGTTAAATTGATTATAATTTTATTCTTAATTTTACGTAAGTACAAGTGTATCCATTACATTAGAAGTATGTAATGATTTTGAAACGAGATTTTAAATTGATTAGTTTCCTGGCTTGGAAACTAATGGCACCAGCAAAACTAATCTTTAGTAGTTGTTTCCGGTTATCTAACATGGATATCATTATTTAAAGCCAACTTCGTCATTCATTCTCAGTTATGCAACATGGATACCATTAGTCGAAGCTAATCTCAACATTCTTTACAATTCATGAATAAATTAAACAACTGAATTTGAATAGTAATATTATACAAGAGTACTTTGAAAATTTAATGAAATTAGATGAAGGTGGAAATCACCTACCTGTTCCTCTCATAGTATGTACTCGCCCGGTTGAAGATCCAATTCCGGTTGTACCTCCTGATACATAACAAGACCATTACTCAATATTTTTTTTTTATCTCTAGGCATCATCAAAGATTATTTCCACACACATATATGTACACACACCCATTCATACAAATGTCTCTTGTATTTGTGTATTTGCATGGCAATAATGTTATAGTTAGACACCCATTCCACTTTATTGAATGTCATCAATGAAAATTAAGTCATTACGACACTGAAAATCATCAACGAAAACTAAATCACTTTGATTGAAAATCATAAACAAAAACTGAGTTATCATGGCACTAAAAATCATCAACGAAAACTATGTTACTTGGACACTGAAAATCATCAACGAAAACTGAGTCACTTTGACACTGAAAATTGTCAATGAAAACTAAGTCACTACGACACCAAAAATCGTCAACAAGAACTAAGTCACTTTGATGTTTCTTTTCCCCAAGTTCATGCATAAAGGCCAATATCAAGTTCTTCCTCCTAAAGGATCATACCATAACCTGCTTATCGACATCGACTATAACACAATTCATCTCCAAGGTTTTATGAAGTAAGATTAACATGTAATGTTTTCAATATATTACAACTTTACTCAATCATCAAACATTGTCAAGAAGGTTATATTAGTTGTTATTGTATTTGCCACAACTTAATTTTTGATTTTTTTAAAAATAAATACAAAAAATGAAAAATAATTTGAGAATGAGGTCAAGACAATACGAGTTGAAAGTTTAAGGACTAATAAGGATGAAATTATAAATTTGGGAGTCAATTTGGTCAAAAATTAAAAGAATTGATAAGTTTATGGACTTAATTAAACTTTGATTTATTTAGTTAATGCAATCAAGGGCTTAATTAAAGAAATACTAAAGTTTAGAGCTAATTAAGAACTGAATTGATTAAATTGGAAACCAATGATTGTTTTGAAAATGACGCTGAAATCCAGGGGTTCAATTGCAATTGATTCAAAGGTAAAATTAAAAAAAAAGATTTTCATAAGGACCCAATTGATAAATGTCAGAAGTTCAAGGGGCAAATTGGAAATATCCATTTCAAGTGAAAACGATGTCGTTTCAAAAAAACTATTCATCACGTTCTTCACTCATGAACCACGTCTTCTAGCTGCCCCACAATGCATTACCCCTGTAATAACAATGGTCGGTCACCTCATTATCTGGAGGCGACTGCGTGGCATTCTCTAGCTTTATAAAAGCCAGAGAAACGCCACGAACTATGAGGGGAGTGAGAAAAAGACAGAGTACAGACGAAGGGGAAGAAGACACAGACAAGGAAGGAGAAAAACACAAGGGCAAACATACAGAAATAAACCAGGAAATAAAGAACACAAACACAAACGAACAAGAAGGAACTAACATGAGAACACGAGAACAGGAGACCAGAAACCAGAGGACAGAGAGAATGAAAAAAAAACTAAGGGATGAATGAGAGGAGAAAACACAGAGAAGATATAGAGAATGGAGAGAACAAAAAAAAATAGTAAAGAGAGAAGGGGACGAAGAGGAAAACAAAGAAAATAAAAAGAACATAAAAGAAGACGATAGAGTATAAGAAAATGTGGGAATTCCAGAATCCCAGCAAGGAGCCCGCAACGTCTTCATCCAGAACGTCCCCTAGGTATGTCTTTTTTCTTCCCCTGCTCTTAATTCAATTCACTTGACACTGTTACCTTGAATTTTAATTAACCATCTCCTATAGTAAGCGTGTGTGAACATTTCACGCATGCCTGCTGACCATGGCCAACCAGGTCACTGGTTTGGGCTCGTGACCAAGCTGGACAATTGGGTTTAGCCCAGCTCGTACAAGCTAAGCTCGACCTAGCCCCCCCTCCAAAATAAAAAATAGAAAACAATGAAGGTTGGGCCGAGCCTTGGCCTTAGGCCCAGTCGACTTAATTTATATTGGGCCAATGATATGTTTGGCAAAACACACCCTATGACTTACCCATTTTATTTCACTCCCTTTTATTTTGATATATAGCCAAACATTATCATGTACCTTCACCAATTGCAATCTTGTCGACACAAGAGCAAATCATCTTATTTCCAAGAAACATTACTAAGGAGTTGCAAGATTTCAAAAGAAAATTGTTTTGAACTCACATTAAAAAAAAAATTATTTTCAAAATGCAAGATCAAGATTCATTCTAGACAAAGATTCCTTCACCAAAACCAAAAAAGGAGAAAAGAAAAAAGGGTTACTCAAAACATTATTTGTCTGAGTCACTGATAGAGCACACTTAAGAGCAAGACCCGTACAAGAGGGCAATATTGTGCTTAGAAGAGGATTTGATCTCTTCAGGTAACAGAAAAAGAGGAAAGGAACATTTCATATAATGAGACAAATGGGCATTTTTGTTTATGAAAGGCAAATTAATCCTTTTAACAAGTAACACCAAATGTTTTTAGTAGTGAGACAAGGAATTAATGAATGATTTTCTCAAATTGGTCAATGAGACATAGAGTTTCTAGCGAGTAAATTGGTCATGATGGGCATCATAAAAACCGATCTGGGTAAAATTACAAATATTCTGGAAAAGACATACATGGGCCAACTTTAGTGGACTAGAAGCCGAGTGACAGATGACTCAAAATAAAAAATGGCAAAACCTTATCAATCAATCAACAAGGAAATTGAGAAGAAATGGGAGCCCATATTTCAAATTAGATAAAGATGTGTGCATGTCATCTAACTCCTAAACATTGAACAATATGTTTTGCAAAAATTCATGAGAGAAATCTCCAATAGGATCCGTCAAAAGGAAGGCCACCACGAAATGGCTAAAAATTGAAAATACTCTTGAAAGTTTTTCACTCTTGAGAAATTTTAACATGAGCAGACCGCCCATGAGAATTAGACTACTTGAAAAATCTTTGTATTTTTTAATTAGGAAAGTCAACCATCACAATGAAAGCTTCGAGTTTTCACCCGGGCAGGTTACCTATGAGAATTAGACCAACTTGAAAAACAATTATCATATCTTTCATCATTGGGTAGGTCACCCATTATAATGAAATCAATGAAATGAAAAAAAAAAAAAAACCTTCGAGTTTTTCAAACGGGCAGGTCGCCTGAAATAATTAGACCACTTTAATTTTTTTATGTATTTTTCACCCAATAGGCAGGTCGCTTGGAACAATTAGATCATTGTTGAAAAATCTCTGTATTTTTCAACAACGGGCAGGCCGCCTAGAATAATTAGACCACTTCTGAAAAATCAATGTATTTTTCACTCACGGACAGGTCGCCTAGAACAATCAGACCACTTTCAACAAATATCTGTATTTTTCACCAACGGGCAGGTCGTCTGGAATAATTAGACCATTTCCAAAAACTTTGTTTGATTTTTTATTGACAAGGTAGGTCGCCTTTCAAATGACTAATTTCTTGATTTCAACATCACTCAGCGAAGGACATCTGTTAATCTACTGCTTTCAAAGTTTTCAAGATTCTTGAAAAAAGCAAAAGTTATTTTTCATGTCTACTTTTCTTTATAAATTTACTATGCAAAGACAAAAGAAAACAAAATTTTCCAATGTCTTTGCATCGTGAATATTATAAAGAGGGGGTAACTTTCTTAACCCAAATTTTTATTTTTTAAAATAAATAAATAAATAAAATAAATAAATAAAAAATAAAAATATAATTTGAGAATGAAAACAAGACAATATGAGATGAAAGTTGAAGGACTAATAAGGATGGAATTATAAATTTAAGAGTCATTTTGGTCAAAAATTGAAAGAATTGATAAGTTTATAGACTTAATTAAATTTTGATTTATTTAATTAATGCAATCAAGAGCTTAATTGAATAAATACCAAAGTTTAGAGCCAATTAAGGACTGAATTGATTAAATTGGAAACCAAGGACTGTTTTGTAAATGTTGTGAAATCCATGGGTTCAATTGCAATTGATCCAGGGGTAAAATTAGAAAAAAGATCTCTATAAAGACCTAATTGCTAAATGTTAGAAGTTTAGGGGACAAATTGGAAATATCCCTTAAGATGAAAACGACATTGTTTCAAAGAAAAATCTTCATCACCTTTTTCATTCATGAACCACGTCTTCTAGCTGCCCCATGATGCATTACTCCTGCAATAACAATGGTCGGTCGCCTCATTATCTGGAGGCGACCGCTTGGCATTCTCTGGCTTTATAGAAGCCAGAGAAACGCCACGAATAATGGGGGGAGTGAGAAAAAGATATAGGACGGACGAAGGAGAAGAAGACACAAACAAGAATGGAGAAAAACATAGGGGTGAACGAACAAAAAAAACTAGGAAATAAAGAACACAGACACGAACGAACAAGGAACAAACACGAGAATAGGAGACCAGAAACCAGAGGACAGAGAGAACGAAAAAAAACTAAGGGATGAACGAGAGGAGAAAACACAGAGAAGATAGAGAACACGAAAAAAATAGTAGAGAGAGAAGGGGTCGAAGAGGAAAACACATAAAATAAAAAGAACAGAAAAGAAGATGACAAAGCAGAAGAAGACAGGTGGGAATTCCAGAATCCCAGCAAGGAGCCCGTAGCGTCTTCATCCAGAACATCCCCCAAGTAAGTCTTCTTTCTTCCCCCGCTATCAATTCAATTCACTTGACATTGTTACCTTGAATTTTAATTAACCATCTCCTATAGCAAGCATGTGTGAACATTTCACACATGCCTGCTGACCATGGCCAGTCGAGTCATTGGGCTGAGCTGTACGGGCTGAGCTGGACCCAATAAAAAAAAAATAGAAAATAGTGTATCTTGGGCCGAGTCTGGGTCTTAGACCCATCTAACCCAATTTGTATTGCACCAAGGTTGTGTTTACCCCTTTTATTTCATTCAGAAAATAGTGAAAGCTGGGCCGAGTCTGGGCCTCAAGCCCAGCCAGCCCAATTTGTATTGCGCTAAGGGTGTGTTTGGCAAAACACACCCTTATGTCTTACCCCTTTTATTTCATTCTCTTTTGTTTTGTTATCTAGCCAAACAAACCCCTTTTGGATATAAGAAAATTCCAAAAAAAATTGTGAATCCTTTTGAATTTATTTGTGGCCCCCTCGTGTTTTTTTCCTAATGATTTCACTATATATTTAATTTGTGAATTTTTACTGTGAAATGCAAATTTGGTATGCGATACATATGTGTCTTTTTTTCATAAAAAATATGTATGATTTGCTTTTAATTCATTTTACTGGTTTATTCACTAACATCGGAGTCAGGACTACCATTTTTTGTGTTACGTAATATTTGCCAAAGCCAGAGTTAGAAGTATTTGTAACTGAATATTCATTGGCAACAGAGTCAGAAATATTACAAGTAGACCATCGGTAATACAACAAACCTTTAGCAATTTAAGATAAAACAAGTAATGTAGCCTAGCTCAGGTAAGACGTTTAAGGGGTGCTTAACCAGTTCTGTACCATAAAATTTCTGTTGACCAATTAGGATTCCTAGTGACCATAATACCTGGTGGCAATTCCTTAAATAAGACCCCCCCAAGAACAAGATGCTAGACATGGTTTTTTCCGCAAATTTAATTTTTAGAGGTTGTCGCGATGTCGGGTGCGACAATATTCATAACGGTCTTTCTTTCTTATTTTCTTCCAAAATGTCGAAACCTATGTCTTTTCTCTACCAAGTATACTTTGTGTTTTTACCATATCATATCATCTATTTTCTCATCTTTTATATCATGGTATAATGTGTTCTATGCATTTTAATTTATAAAGTTCTACGAAACATGTTTAAGAATTATATTCATTTCCATAATCTTATCTAGTTCATCACAATGTTGTCAAGTAGTATTCAATTAAGTTCAAGCATGATTTTCCTTCCTAAGCTTTCATGGTGGCCGAAATATAGAACATTCATACCAAGTGTTCATTTCATCATTCCTAATCATATCATTCCAAATCATAAAACACAAGCTAGTAACTAATCTCACATTATATATGAACTCAATTTCTACTATCTTATTTGTTTCTCTAAGGATGTTCATCATATAAGGGAACTTTCTTCATTTTTTTTCCTCTTGGCCGAACCATAATGTCTTCATTCCTTCAAGTTTACTCATGTAAATTATCACTTCTATTACAAACATCTTTATGTTATCATGTAATAATCATACATCAATCCTCTAAGTTCATAATCAAGTAAGCTCTACAACTCATGATGCAAAACAAGGATATTAACATTTCTAAAATTTTGTTTTAGCTTAAGCATTTTATCCTAAGTGCTTGTCAAGGTCATAACTAACATATTGTATCATCTCATTCTCATTTTATCCTCCTTTCATCTATTCAATAGGTCAGCCTTAGCTTGGGTTTCCTTTTTAATATATATCAATATCTTTTGTTATAGAATTTGAAATTATACTCTTATCATCCCAATCTTTTGTTATAGAATTTGAAATTATACTCTTGTCATCCCAATCTTTTAACCTCTCCATTTAGCTTTTCATAATCAAGAGATGCAAGAACCCTATGTCACCTTATTTAGGATTACTTCTCATTTTACCTCATAGTCTCAAAACAACAAATACAAGAGTAAGGATCACCTTTACCACATGAATTTAAACAGAATTTAGGGGAGTGCTTTGGTGGTTTTCTTCTTCTTCCTTTTAGTTTTTCTTTTCTTCTTCACTGATGTTCCAACCACCCTCCTATCTTCCTCATCCCTTCAATGTTTTCGGTTTTCTTTCACTCTTCAACTCTTCTCGCACTTAAGTATTCAAGGAAGGTGACATGCAAGAGGTGTTTTGGTGGAAATTATGCAAGAGAGGGGGTTGTTAGGGTTGTTTTGTAAGACCATGGGGAGAGGAAATTCACCTTTTTATTCTCTCAAAGTATTTATACTCTCTCTTAATGAGGGTAGGTCATGTTCGGATGTTGTATATTCTTATCCTAATATCTTTTAGGTTATTCATTGATTAATCCCCTCATGTTTTCTCCTGGGTATTTTAATGGTTCAATTCTTTTTTTCTTTTTTTGACAGGGTTTTATAATTTGCTAAGCTGAAACATGCAAAAGAGCTTTATACTTCATTACATTATTGGAGGATGGAAATTCCAAACAAATTGAATGTACAAAAATTTATGCCCAATGACTATTTAACATAAGCCATGCTCCGCTACCATTAGTGTTTGATTCTTCATCAATATGCAACATCCAAGGGTCAGTAGGGAATTGGTTCTTCGCTACTTCAGTTTTAATCTCTAATAGAGATGGCTTGGTGAAGGAGCATTTTGCAATGATATTAGCTAAAGATTGGCCTTTGATAGTTGTTCTAAGCTGATATTGGAGTCCATACTCTCCCATCTCAATAGCCCATTTAACCAGATAACCTGAGAGGCCAGGTTTATAAAGGATTTGCCTCAAAGGTAGATCAGTCAATACAATAACTTGACATGCTTGGAAATATGGTTTCAATTTCCTATCAACATAAAACAATGCAAGGGTCACCTATTCAATCCTCATTCATCTTGTCTCTGCATTATAGAGAACCTTGCTCGTATAATATACTAGTTTCTATATTCCCTCATCTTCTCATATTAATACTGCACTGACTACCAAGTTGGTAGCCCCCAAGTAGAAAAAAAGTTTTTTCTTTTTTTTCTAGGCTGAGAAAAGATTTTTAGAGAAGATAAATGGAGCTTGAGTGCTTCAAAGTCTTGTTAGAACTTTAAAGTCCATTCAAAATTAGAGATGTTCTTTAAAGAACACTATCTAAGGTGAGAAATGAATATGTTGAGAGCTGCAATTCTTCCTGTTAGCCTTTGTACCTCTTTTACTGATAAAAAAGGAGTCATATTCATGATAGCTTGGTTTTTCTCTGGATTAGGCTCAATGCCCTTACTACTTATAAGGAAATTCCCCTCCTTTCATGTTGAATGCACATTTGGTAGGATTTAAATTTCATCTAGTGTTGTTGTAGAACAGAGAAGACCTTTTGCAGATCTTGGAGATGTTACTCAAAATCATACTCTTGACCAATATATCATCAATATAGGCTTCCATGTTCCTGCCTATTTTGATTCTTGAAGACTTTGTTCACCATCTTTTGATATGTAGCTCCAACATTCTTTAAAATAAATGGCATGGTTCTGTAGCAAAATATTCCTTGGTCAGTGATGAAAACAATTTTCTCTTCATCATCAGGATGCATTGGGGTTTGATGATATCCAGAATTTGCATCCAATGGACTTAAGTATTCAAAAACAGCAATAAAGTCAACCAGACGATCTATCTTTGGCAAAGGAAAGTTATATTTAGGGCATGTTTTAATTGAGGTTAGCAAAATCCACACACATTCACCATTTTCCATTGGATTTTTTTCACCAAGACAACATTAGTAAGCCATTCAGGGCACATCACCTCCCGAATGAATCTTGCCTCTAACAACTTGTTCATCTCCTCTAAGATAGCTTTTTGTTGTTGCCCTCTAGAATTTCTTTTTGTTTACCTAACTAGGAAGAAGGAAGAACTAATGTTCAACCGATGAGATGTCATTGTAGGGTTGATGCTTGACATGTCTGATGGCTTGAATGTAAAATTTGATTTTTGGATATTAAAGAGCTCTGACAATAATTGATATTGTCTTGGTTCTAGAGTGGAGCCCACCTTTTTTTATCATATCTTCACTCTCACCAATGCTTACTTTTTTCAATTCTTTTGAGATTTAGGTTCTAACCTTTGTTTGTTTTTTTAAGGACCTTAGCTAGTCTAAAACCAATGACTTCTTACCTTTTAGACAAGTTAAGGTACACCTCCTTGAGATTAGTTTGTTTCCCCTCATAGTAGACACTCTTTTATTTGTAAGGAATTTCATAATCATATATTTATTACTAATCACTGCATTAATTTCATGAAAAAAAGATCTACCAAAGATGACATAGTAGGAGAGGTTCGTCTTGATCACCATAAAGGTCTAGTATAGTGTACAATATTTAGGGTATGTCCCAATAGTCACTATGATATCTAGAGCATATTCTATTGGCATTCATTTCCCCTCAATCCCAATAAAGGGTGTCTTCACTAGAATTAGCCTAGAGGATTCAATACCCATCTAAATCATAACATCTTCTAATATGATGTTTACAATATTTTCATCATCCACAAGGACCTTGTGTACATTGAAGCTTGAGAGTATGATGGAAATAACAAGAGCGTCTTTATATGAAATAGTCACACATTCTTTATCCTCATACGTAAACATAATTAGTACATGCCAATGGTTCTGAACTCTTATAACTAACGCTTATTTCCCATAAGATTTTTTTCTTTTTCTTTTAACTTCACCAATTAAATTTCCTCTCACAATGACATTAATTTCTGGAAAAGACCTGTAAGAAGGCTCAGCTTCTATTCCTTGCTGCCATATCTGTTTTTTCATAAATTATTGGAGATGGCCTTTAGCTATGAGCCTCTATATTTTTTTTTAAAGGCAAAGCATTGTTTAGTGTCATGTCTTTTATCCTTATTAAAAAGGCATTACTTCTTTTTATTTCTCTTCTTTGCATCTCCCATCATGAGTGGTGGATATTGCACATATTCCTTCCATTGTATTGCTATGAGTACCTCATCCCTAGTGGTGTTTAAGGGAGTGGTCATCAATTATAGGTATACTAGTCTATTTCGTGCTGGAATCCTGGTATTACCTCTAAAAGTTTGGGTATCTCGAGGAGGACGTCTATTTTCTTGCTTTGGAAATACTTCTCTTCATATGTTAAAACAAGGATATTCTTGTCGTGATGCACTTGTGTTTTCTACACAAATATGATTCTCCATGGTTTGCTTCACACTAAAAAGGTTTCTATCAGGTAGCACTCAGAGATGTTCCCACATGGAGTAGTTATGTATTCCATTAATCAAGGCTTCTGTTACTACTGGTTCTAGTTGGTTTTCCACCTTCAACATCTATTTATTAAATCTTTTCAAATGGTCTCTAGTGCTTTCTCATTCTGATTGAGTAATGGAGAAAAGTTCAGTTGAGCTCTTTTTAGTTGAAATGCTCATACTGAAACGAGCAATCAATTTGCTGCATAAGTCTGAAAAGCTGGATATGGATCCTAGCTTCAAACTACAATACCAAGTAAATGTAGAACCCCTAGAGATGGTAGGGAGTATTTTGCATATGGCACTAGAATCAGAGATAACTAACTCCAAGTTACTCCTGACATTTTGTACATGCTCTTTAAGATCAGATAAGCCATCTTAGTTTCTCTAGGTTCATTTTGGTAATCACAAAGTCTCTAGGAGGCACGTGTACAACATGTTGTCATATAATGGTGAGTCTCTTATGTGGCTTTATGTTTTTGCATCTTTGTCATTTGTACATTGCTTTTGGGTTCTAAAGTGCTGAAGTGAGACTCTGTAGGAGAGCAGGTCGATAGCGAAGGTTATGGTATTGTGCCTTTCCTATAAATCTATATAAATCATATCTAGGTGACCAATCACGAGAAGGTTATTCCATGTCCATGTTTTATGGAAAAACAGAGATAACTCTGAGATGTTGTTGGGTAGACAATACAACCTCTGTGAGAGCTCTCATTTGTTGAGTGAGCTATTAGAGGTCAATAGGAGTTGACAAAGATTGTGGGAGGTTAGTAATTCTTCCTCATATGTTCTTAGTGTTATTCACCATAGAAACCTTATAATTAAGTAAATGAGAAGGATTAGTACCAGAAATGAGCAAAACCTTTGTTCAAATTCCTATAGACAACACCACTGATGAAGCTGTAAAGAAACTTCAGATAAATTTAGCTAGACCTAGGTTTTCTTGATGCATAATCCTGGGTAGGGTTACCTGCAAAAAATACTCTGATGGCTAAGTTAGTATATTGTTTTAAAGGTGTTGTTTTCTTGTAGAGAAAAAAATGATTACAGGTAGTAAGTGAGAGAGGAAGATTTAAAAGATCATTTTCCTTCTTGCTTTACCTTTATTTATATAATGAGTAACCTTTAAAAAATAGAAGTAGATTCTTAGGTGCACCTGTAATAGCTTTATGAGTTATATCCATGTTGTATAGGCTAAAGGTGTCAGTGTAGTGCATAATGTCGACATGAATAACAATGAACTTTAGAGAAAGATAAAAAAAAAAGGAGAGGATTATTAAAAAGAACCGAGCTTAAGGTAAGCTCAATTAGGTTCGGTTTAACTGAGGTTAAACCAAACACAAAAGGTGTTAACTTGAACACAAAATGAGTTTGATTAGATTTGATTTGATTTGATCGAGCTGACCCATGAGCAAAGAGCCCAACTTAAAAATGGGTTCGACTTGACCTTGGTTTCACTGTGGTCAAATCGGATAAACACTTTTGAACCGAGCCCAATATGAATGGGCTTGTAAAGAGAAAAGATTATTGCAAGTAGTAAATGAGAGAGGAAGATTCAAGAGATCATTTGCCTTTTTGCTTTACCTTTCTTTATATAAATGAGTAACCTTTAAAAAATAGGAGTAGCTTCTTAGGTGTAACACCTTGTAATAACTTTATGCATTGTGGCTATGTTGTATAGGCTAAAGGTGTCAGTGTAGTTCATAATATCGACATGAATAAAATGAACGTTAGAGAAAGACAAAAAAAAAAAGAGGATTGTTCAAAAGAATCGAGCTTAAGGTAAGCTTGATTAGGTTCGGTTTGACCGAGGTTAAACCGAACATTAAAAATGTTAACCCGAACCCAAAATGAGTTCGGTTAGGTTTGGTTTGATATGATCGAACTGACCTATAAGCAAAGAACCGAATTTGGGCTTGGTTTGACTTTGCTTTGATCATGGTCAAACCAGCCCAGCACCTTTGAATTGAGCCTAAAAATGGGTTCGATTTGGGCTTGAATGGACGGTGGTCAAACCGACCCAACATCTTTAAATCGAACCCAAAAATAGGCCCTTGGGTTTGGTTTGACCTGATCAAGCTGGACCCAAAAGAAGAATTTGGGCTTCGTTTGACCGTGGTCAAACCAACCCAACACCTTTTAATCGAGCTCAAAAATGGGCTTAGTTTGTTTTGGTTTGACCTGGTCAAACATAACCCAAATTGAGCTCTGTTTGACTGCGGTCAAACCGGCCCAAAGCCCTTTAAAACCAAGCCCAAAAGTGGGCTTAGTTGTTCTCAGTTTTACCTGGTAAAAGCAAGCTAATGTGTTTTTAATAATTTTGCATTATATTTTTATTAACCCTTATCAGTGGCTAATAGAAAAATGGACGAGGTATTCTTCTATGCTTCTATGAGTTTAGGCTGGCAGTAATTCTTATAAAGGTAAACAAGTTTCAAGCAGCTAAGTAAGCGATTGAAGGTTCTGGAAGAAGAAACTGAAACTATGAAGCAATAATTTTTCTAGCACATGGAAGAAAGAAAAAAACTGGTGGCTGAAATATACCAACACTTTCAGACAAGACACTATTGTCTCCAATATGAAATCAAATAGTACATGAAAAGAGACCACCTCGTGATGGATCTTCGATTGTCAGATTTCTTAAGGTAATGTATCCTTGCTGAAAATACCTCTTGTCCGAGTACCAGAGAATTCCTGTAGTTTTGTCAAGATATGTTTCTTTCTCATTTGTTTCATCTATAATAATTTGTCATCTAAATTCAGATATTATGTATTTACTATTGAACTTGGTCTGAAATAGGGTTATCTTGGCAGAAGTTCTATGCCGAAAATAAAGTTCATGCATTGTCTGAAGAGGACACGAAACGAATAAGAAAGCTGCTGATACAATGCATTCTTTCCGAAAATGAATGACAGGGCTGTCTAGAACCACATATAACTTATTGTCTGCTTGAGAGTTTTTGTTGCCAAGGATTTGTAACTGATGTGTGTAATGTTAGGTTTTCTGTGTTTGAAGATGTACTTTTTTCCGAGATAGAGATTAGGTTGCTATCCCTTTTCTTTCTGTTTTATTCTTTCCTCCTGTCAAAACTATGTTGTTTTTAGAGTGATAATTATTTTCTCATTCTCTTCTTAAGGACCTTATAGTTCATCCCGTTGTATTTATAGTTTCCTGGAAACTGTTTCCATCCATTGATGATCTCCTGGTGGCAATATTTGAGGAAGGTTTGCCTTTAATTTTTAACATTCTTAACAAACGGGGGTACAATCGTTTGGAATCACCAAATATAAGATACAACAGAATGGAAAGGGCAGTAAGGAGTTGAGCAACTAAGCCTAAAAAACAATCTAGCTAACAAGTATAGGAGGGCCTCACTTCAACAAAAAAAAGTGATGCAGTTTTGCTTTATAAATTAATGAAGTTGATGCAATCTTTGTTACTAAAATGTACTTGTAAGGGTTTTCTTTTTCCCCTCTACCCCATCAAACTCTTGAATCCAAGCTCCACGAGACCTAGATTAAAGAGAGAATTCCGTCTCACTTCTTCCTTTCGGAAGGTGGTTGGGCTTGCATTTCTTTGTCATCCTCTTCTTCACTCTCTTCATCCTCCTCATCTTCTTCATCCCCATCATCATCGTCTTCATCATCATATTCATCGCTATCGTCGTCGTCGTCGTCATCACTTTCTCCATCACCAAAAGGCTCATCATCAGAATCATCTTCATCTTCACTCTCATCTTCTCCATCATCGTCATCGTCATCTTCATCATCCTCGTCATCATCATCATCTTCACTTTCAGTATCCTCAGCATCACCGCCATCCATATTTTCAGCAGCAGCCTTTTCCAATCTATTCAATCTGCCCATTGGGAACCTGCAATGCAGTTCCATTAACCAATCAATTACTTTTTAACCACGTGCCCCTCAATAAAGGGCATTTAATTCTGAATTCATCAAAACACAACAAAAAACTTAACTTTACCTGTTATCAGTTCCTGCCAAATATTCGAGCATATTAGCATCCAACAAAGGTGATGTCTGTAATTAAAAAGGGTCAAGTAATGCACACATTTGAAAAGGAGATCATGAGATTAACCAATAATACATAAAAAAAAATAGCAGGCAACAATCCAGAAAATATTTTGAATTGTCAGCCAACATATAGCAAGAGTTTGGATTAAAAAGAAAAAAAGCTATCGGAAAGGTCACCAGATTATCCCAAAACAAGATTTTGTCTGCCACTAAATTATTGCATATTTTGGTGAATGAAAAGAAAGTAAGCCAATGCCAATTTGTAGCCAATGACCATGAAGAATAGGGTAGCAATAATGACTCCAGCACAAGAAGGAAATGTGCTTCTGATGCAAGATGGGAATTATAAAGAGATTTTCTTTTTGTTAGAAATTCAGTATTTCTCTTAAAAAGTCATTTTTTCCATCAATCAAAGACTTTTCAATTATTTTCTCCATTTATCTTTGCCTTCAGTTTAACCATATGGTCTTGTTGCTCATGCAACAATTCTTCATGAGAAGATCAAATGAGATCCAAGCATCCAACTCGTCAGCTAAACAAATAGAATTGAAATTCCTGCTTGAACTGTCACGATGAACTTCACTTGAATATGGTCAAAACCCAATATACTTAAGTCTCCAAAAAGTTCCCCTCTTCATTTCTGGTTATTTAATACATTCATTTGCAAGAGATCGATCTCACAATCAAACCAATAATACATTTAAATTTACATGAAAAGTTAAGCAACCATAAGGAAGATAAATCAGGAAAGCACAAAAGAAGCTCCTTCCTTTCAGCAGAGAACAGGTGATTTAATAATAATAACAAAACAAAAACACCATCGAAGGATGAGTGACATGAGGCACTAGAATTTGCAATTTGCAAAGATGGATTTGTTTGGCAAGTGAGAAATGTACCTTAACGAGAAAAAAAAACCGAGAGGTTAGAGCAATGAGAGCCGTCTCAGCCATCACAGATTGCAACATGTAGCACACGCCAATCTTGACCAAATCAACACTATTGTTGCCATTTAAAAGGCTTTCCCTCTCCATCGATAGTTTGTTGACTCTCCTAGCAGAAATCCCAAATGGAGAGAAGAAAAACAAATGAAATTACTAGATAGCAAGGGAGGTTTTGCCGTCTCTTTTTCAAAAGAAGGTCAAAGGTTTTGCTGGAATTTTAAAGCAGGTGAGATTGTGCAGAATTTTTAATTTTTTTTTTAAATTAACTTTTTTGTTTTTTTTATCAAAAATAAATTTAAAAAAATAAAAAAATATATATTATTTTAATTACTTTTAAAAAAAAAATCTTCAATATCTTAAACACCCCTTTACTAGAGAAATTTTTTGGTGCTTAGTGGCTATCTACTATTAGTTATATATATATATATATATTATTTTTTGTGGGATATAATTTTTTTTTTCTTTTTTTGTTGTATTGATTTTTTTCTTTGAGATGAATCAAATGAATAATTAATAAGATACAACTAATTATTTCTTTTGAATCAAAACTATTAAACAAGTTTGGTTCAACAATGAAGTACATTCATGCTTAAAAATGATATAAAAAAATGTTGTAGAGGCCATAACAATACCCCTTGGTTTCCATCACTAATTTCTAGATTTTAGCAAGAAATTTTAAGATTTCAATCACCATAAAATTGAGGAAGACAATGACTTAAATGACATATTATAATGCAAACTTAGAGGGAAAAATTTTAAAACCTAGAATTAAGAATCAAAATATTTTCTAAAGAAAGCTAAAATCATATTATAAGTCCTTGACTTGATGATTACTTGAATCAAAAACCAGAAGTATATGGTTATAATGCTATAAATATGATCTTTTTGATAAGTTCTGAAAAGTTCAATTAAAAACCAAAAGCAAGAGTGCTCATGTAGTTTTTAATCCAAAAAAAAAAAACAATTTATCTTCACATCCAAAAAATAAAAGTATTTACATGTTTGACTTAAAAATAAATAAACTTTAAGTAACTATGGGCTAAAAGTTAAACCCAAATAAATAAATAACTTTAAAGTATGGATAAAATAAAATACAAAGGCTAAGTCTTTTATAAGTAAAAGCACAATCTTTATAGTTTACTCATAGGCCTTATCAAAAGGCTTTAACCTTATAGGAGATATGACCCATAAAATCATCTGGAAATTTTTTAACTCGATCCAATAGTTAGATTGAAAGTTATAACCATTAATATATAGTTATTTAGCCAATCCAAGCTCAAATACATCTTAAACATCCTCATTTGTTGCTTAGATCATATTGATCAAGACTTGATCCTTATTTAAACTCAAATTCATGTTTGTTGTCACCCAAAGCTTGCTCGAACTGAATGTTATGAATCGACCCATTTAATGCCTCTTTGATTCTCTTAGCTCTTGCCTTTGTAATTATTCCAATTAGTATATGTAATGGATCTTATGGTATTGCTTATTGATTCATATCATCCCCCTCTCCTTTAAATGATTTGACCTTGAATTGTCACATGCAATGGATCATGTGATGTTGCTTGTTGATTCTCATCATTCCCTGTTTCCTTAAAATAATTCAACCTTGAATAGTCACTTGCAATGGATCTTGTTGTATTGCTTGTTGATTCTCAGCATCCCCTCTCTCCACAAATTCATTCAGCTTTAAATCATCACCTATATTAAAAAAAAAATTATAAACATTAAATTTAGCACTAATGTTATACTTATTTGGAAGTTCTAACTTGTATACATTGTCATTAATTCATTCAAGGACTTGGGATGGAAATATTTCCTTCCTCATAAACACCAAAATTCAATCATCAGGTTCAAAGATAACACATTGATGACCTTTGTTAGCTTTACATGCACATTATTCTTTCTTTTTTTTCAATGTGCTACTAGACACTTTCATGAAGTTTCTTCACTATTTTAGCCTTTTTTATATCCATCAAGACTAACCATTTCATCAGCAGGTAAAGGTACAAGTCCAAAGGCGTTAATGGATTAAAATCATAAATAATTTTAATTGATAAATGATCAGTAATAGAATGTATACTCATATTATATGCAAACTCAATAAATAACAAACACTACTCCTAACTTTTTAAATTACTTTGAATGACAATACGTAATAATTTGGTTAAGGTCTAATTTACTACTTTCATTTGATTATCTGTTTATGGATGACTAGTTAAAAACAATAATTTTGTTCCTAACTTTCCCTACAAAATCTTCCAAAAATAAATAAAAAATTTAACATCTCGATCTGAAACAATACTCTTATGAACACCATGAAGTTGTACTATCTCTCTAAAGAACAAATCAACATTATTAGTTGCATCATCAATTTTATGACATGGTATGAAATGTGTCACCTTAGATAACTTATCTAACACCACAAAAAGTAAGTCCCTACCCCTTTTTATCCTAGGTAAAATTAAAATAAAGTTCATGGAAATTTATGTCATAACCCAATCTTGGATCCCCTAACATTCTTTCATACAAAAATACATATTTTTCTTCTTTTATTATTCAAAAATAAAAAAAAAATCCAAAACTTAAAATCCAAAAATACTTTTGAGACACAAAGTGATAAGTTCTCGAGCTGCAACAGACCAAAATGCCAGAAGAATAGCCAAATTAGGGATATTTTGACAAGATAGGATGAAGAAAGAAAGAAAATTGAGTTTGAAATCCGAACTTGACTAAAATTGAAAGAATTAATTAAGTCTAAGGATTTAATTAAATTTTTAATAGACTCAATTGACTTATTTAAGGATTTAATTGAAGAAAAATTAAGTTTGAAATCAATTGGGCAAAAATTGAAATAATTAATTAAGTTTAAGGATTTAATTAAACTTTTAATGAGTTTTATGGGTTCAATCAAGGACTCAATTGAAGAAACATCAAGTATGAAGACCTAATTCAGATTAATTCAAAAAGATTGGAAGATTAAGGACACAACTGAAACTTTGAAAGGATACATTTATACAACCAAGGGTTTAATTAAAAGAAACTTAAAGATTGAAGGTTGATTAAGGGTCAAATTAAAGAATCTTGAAACCAAGGACCAAAGTACAAAAGGCGTGTGAGTTCAGGGACTAAAATTAATCAAATCATGGGTTGATTTGAAAGAAATTAAAAGTTTATGGTTGATAGAGGTCCAATTGCATAATTTGTAAACCAATGACTAATTTGTAAAAGACGCTTAGATCAAAGGATTTAAACCAAGGTTTTCAGGGGTATAATTGCAAAAACTGAGAAGTGTCATAGTCAATTAAGGGTGTATATGCTAAAATTGAAAGAATAGTGACTAAATTGAATTGTTTTTCTAAAATCCTACAAAAGCCAAATCCATTCCATAAGAAAATGGCCATAATTTTTAGGATTTAAATGAACGACGTGTCACTTAGACTTTAATAAAGAAATGAGTGACACATCATTTGGTCCTTATCTTTTTTTCAGCCGAAAAGGCTAACGAGATGCCAACTTCAGGTGAATGAACGTGACACCTCAAAGGATCCAACTACCACCACCCGACTAAGAAACATCTCTACAAGGATCAGCTACTCCCATCAAATGTTTACATCTCATTTGCTTGAACGAACTCGACAATATTTTGACCCCAACAACCATCCTTGTATTAGCAGATTTAAGCTGATTGAGGGCCAACTTTCCAATCATTGAATGTAAAGTTTTAGACCTCCAAATCAAATGTGGTTTGTTCCTAATGATAAATCTACATGATCTTTACAAGGTTTAGGTCTAACAATGATACGTTTATGGCTCAATCTCCATAATGATCTTGACAAAGTACTCAACCCAATCATATATGACTGAACAAAAAATTCACCATGACAAAAAAGACTCTAAGGTTGTTTTCTTATGTTTGATTTTAGTTTACAAGAGGACAAAAAAGGTATCAAGCGCCACCTATTTTGGAGAGGAAGGTTTTAGAAGAGAAAGGATATTATTCTTACACAGAACCTCTTGGCAAACCCATCATGGTTTTGCAATTTCTAGTTTTGGTTTGCTTATAAAAGAGCATTTGCTCTTAAGTAGAGAGGAGGTGGATTTAGAGAGAAAGAAATCAAAGAGAGAAAATATAGAGGAAATTAGAGAGAAAATATATAAGTATTTTTTTTAGTAAATAGAGAGAAAAGAGAAGCAAATAGTGTGAAAATTTGAAGGAAGAAAGAAGAAAAGAAGAAGTTTATACAAGCTAAGAAGCTGAAAACATGAGGAAAGAAACAACGAAATCTTAAAAAAAAAACCTACATTATTCAACAAGGTATAGCTAAAACTTTAGTGAGATGGTATAGCCTAATGGAAACACCTCTCTTTTAATGTCTTTCATGTTAATACTTTTGTTTCTTTTTTATTGATTATGTTGATTTCATTTCAGTTTAGAAGCCATGTTTAACATATTATTGTTCTTAGATGTGATATGCATTTGTTAGAGGTAAGTTCAAAAATGTTTTTGAGTATATAACTTGTTGTTTCTAGATTGTTAAAATCGTGTGTTAACATGTTTAAATATTTGTTTTTGATGTCATGAAGTTAAGTTTAATTGTTTGGATTCATATATATGTGTGTGTGTGTGTGTGTGTGTTTGTGTGTGTTAAGACCTTTGATTGGTCAAGATTATGATTGCAAGTTGTTTTTGTGTATTATCGAGTGTAAGAAGACTAAGTTCATGTTAAGTTTTGGTTTGGAATGTTTATCAGATCAATATAACAATGTTTTTTTTATAAAAAAAAATAGTTTCTAAAGTTTTTAAACTAAGGTATGGTTGCATTGGTTTTGTTTTTTGTTGTTAATGCTTTAATGTTTTAGAGGGTTGCTATAAGCATTTTAAAGTCGAGTCTACCATGTTTAGGTCTTATTTCTAGTTTTCAGGTGTAATTTTGGGTTTTGGTTTCTTAATGCACATTTCTGGGTTTTCTTTGAATTTTTGGGTTCATGTTCTTGAACCCAGATTTATATTTTCTTGTGTCTTGGCTTTTTAACCTCTCTGGTGAGCTTTTTGAGGCTATAGCTCATATATGATGGTTCTATACTTTTATTTTATCCATTTAAAGCTTGTTAACATTTTATCTTTGAATATTTTAATTCATGTAAATTCTATAATGTTATCCAAAAGAAGGCATTAAAATTAAAATGTCATTTGCAAAACCATATACACAGATTTGAAGAAATTGATTAGTTTAATTAAAATAATCATAGTTATTAAAATCAAAATATAGTTTACTAAATGCTTTATTAGACAATGTATGTTTCTGCGATAGCAACGCACTTTTGAAAAAAAATAAAACTTTTTTCTTTGCTTTAAATTAATTTGTTTTTTAGTGTTTTAGATCGATGTTAAAAATAAATTTTAAAAAATAAAAATATATATTATTTTAATACATTTCCTAGCAAAAAGCATTTTAAAAAACTATAGCAATGATAAACACTACCTTAATTAAATCATCAAGTCAATCCGTTAATTATTAGATTGACCCGTCTTGGTTTTTTCATTTTTAATTAAGAAAATGTGATTTCTTTTTAATTTTATTAGTATTAAATATTAACCTAATCAATTGGATTGAATTGGAACACTCATAGTTTAACCACAAGTATGGATCATCAAGTTTCTAGCTCAACCCATTGGATTTGGAATAGACTGGGTTTGACAATGGTGAAGGAAAATGCCTTTAACCTATTACCTTGTTCATAACGTTGCCCTCAAGTAATTCAAGCAATCGATTTTGCCATTAACGTTGCCTACATTATAATAGCCCGGCTTCTCAAAGCCAAAAGCGATGGAATTTCTTTTTATCCTTACATCCCCGATGCTTTTCACAATAACATCATGAGGTTAACAATAGGTTCTATTCCTTATCATGGCACAATACTAATATGGTTATCATAAATCAACATCCCTATAAAATAGCTACTCAATACACATACCCATGACATTATATTTACATGTTTGCAAGTTCATGTTACATCTCATTGACATATTTATAAGATTGCATTCATGTTCTAGCCTCATTATCATCACGAGTTTATACAAAAGTGTCGAATGACAATACACAATCTAATATTGTATCGTTATGAATTCATACAAAAGTGTCAATTGGCAACTATACAACTAGTATATTTGTTCCTATCAAATACATAACACCTAAAACATATCATTACATAGCACCTTTTAAAATATATGAACCCGTGGAACGGGCTTTCCTACGCACCTTGATTGTGTGATGTCTCTGTTACAAAAACAACATAGATATAAGAATTGTAAATAATCTAAACATGATAATAAACAACAAGAACAACATGGATACAAGATTGTGTGATGTCCATGTTACAAAAATAGCATGGGGTTAAATACTTCACTTTAACTTAGTCTTCCACCTTAGATGCTTATAGTCGTAGCTAATCGCAACATCCAAACTCAGTCATCCATCTCAATGCCATTAACCAAAACTAATCACAAAATCAAACTTGTTATCTCCTACAGATACAATTAGTTGAAGCTAATTATCATAATCAATTTGGTCATCTATCTATGATGTCATTAGCCAAAGTTAATCGTCATATTCAACTCGGTCATCCCTTTAGGATGTCATTAACCGAGACTACTCATTAGCACAAGTCGGTCATCCATCCATGATGCCATTAGCCAAAGCTAATCATCAAACACAACACGGCTATCCATCACAGATGCCATTAGCCAAAGTTAATCATCAATTCATCATGACCATCCCCTTAGGATGCCATTAGCCAAAGCTAATCATCAGTCGCAACCTAACAATCCCTCTAGGATGTCATTAGCCGAAGTTAATCATAATACTCATTCAACATTCTATAACAATTTAGCATTCAATATATCTCAATAGTAGATCATTCATAATACTCGTACAAACATTTCATATAAATTTAGCATTCCTTATAACACAATAGTCGATTCTTTATAATACTCGTACAAACATTTAATAATATATTAGCATTCATTATAACACCATGATAGACCTTTCGTAATACTAGTACAAACATTCCATAACAGTTTAGCATTCATTATAACACAATAAAAATCTTTCATAGTACTCGTACAAACATTTCGTAACAATTTAACATTTATTATATCACAATAGTAGATCCTTCATGATATTTGTACAAACATTCTATAACAGTTTAGTACTAGCTATAACACAATAAAAGATCATTCGTAATAAATTCACTTCGGGGAATTAACGGTATGCTAGAAAGGGTGGAAGCCATTTACCTGTTCCTCTTGTGGGGTGTCCTTGTCCGATCGCAGGTCCGATCCCGGTCGCACCACCTAACACATCAATGATCACAAATCAGAACATTTGCATTTGGTAATCACATAACTCGTCACCATACGTATTTCAAGAATACACATGTTCACATTCAAGTGTTCCACATATTACACAATCATAAAATGAAATAGTTGCAAGCATTTAAGTCGTTTCTAACATGGAAGTTTATCGTAGAAAATCGACAGTGAAAACTAATTCATTGGTGACCCAAAATTTAGCAACGAAGACTAATTCGCTAGTGACCCAGGATTCGGCAGCGAAAACTGATTCACTAGTGAACCAGTATTCGGCAACGTAACCCAGTCCTACGACTGATGCATGAAATCATTAGCGTACTTAATCTGCTGTTAACTTAGAAATCGTTGACGAATACTAAGTCGCTACTGACTCAGAAATCACCAGCGTAACCCAGTTTTACAGCTGACGTTGAAATCATCAGCGCACATAGGTTACTGCTAACTCAGAAATCATTGACAAAAACTGAGTCATTGTTGACCCAAAAATCATCAACGCAATCCAGTTTTACGGCTGACGTTGGAATTGTCAACGGCTCAACGCATATAAGCTACTGCCGACTCAGAAATCATTGATGAAAATTGAGTCGTTGTCGACTTAGAAATCGTCAACACAACTCAGTTTTACGGATGACGCTGAAATCGTCAACACACATATGCTACTGTTGACTCAGAAATTATTGACAAAAACTGAGTCGTTGTCGACCTAAAAATCACAACGCAGACTAAGTCACTGCCGATTCAGGAATTATCAGCGACAAAGTGAGTCATTTCTGGTTTTGCCTTTTCCCTAGACTACACGTAAGGTTTACGCTATGTCTTCTCCCCTACACATATCCAGCCCAGTCGGACATAAAATGTCCCCAATCACACTCCGTTCATCATACATTATCAAGTAACACAAAAACAACATCCCCAATGTACATTTATCAAGGTTTCTCCCAATTCATTACTTCCAAAACCAACACCTAGCATTGTTACAAATTTTACATTTCTATATTCCCAATTGTATCATGGTAATTCACCTACACAACTAATACAATTATTCAACACATAAGGGTTCTATTTCCAGTTCATCTCGTATTATTCTAACTATGGTCATCATGTATAGTTTCCTTCATGATTCATTCCCTCCCTCCTTGGTCGAAACCTTTTTGCCCATTACTCCCTAGTTTGTACATGCAATTTCGTAATATTATTTTATCACAAGTATATTCACAATAATATTTTTTAATATATACCCATTCCCATGAGTCACAAACATAAATATACAACAAAACCAAAGTATTAGATCATGATGTAATTTTCATTTCAGCTCTAGCGTGATTCTAAGGCTTACTAACAATACAATTTTGCACTTAGTATCAATTCAGCACATTTTCACATAACTTCATCCACCACATATGCAGAATTTATGTTATTAACACACAAGTATAATCACAACAATCATGTTGCAACCATATTCTCATTCACTTGAACCATATTCATGCAAGTTGATTAATCTCATAATAAAATCGAAGCATGAACATCAATATAATTTCGATTCCAGCACAAAGATGTCCTTACGAGTCCAACAAGACCACAATCCAAGCATTTTCATCATTCCATTTCATATACCATACAAATTCATCAAACCTTTGTGAGAATTAAGACAACATCAATTTAGATTATGTTTTAGCTTTTACATGTCCTTAGGAGTTTAATAAGGTTATAATCCATGTATCTTTTCATTTCAATCCTCATGCCATCCATCCCTTCCATTTAGCCGGCCCCTTACTTAGTTTTTCACATTCAAAATCACACTCATTCATTTCTTTGTTAAGAATCTGCCCGTCTTCATTTGTCCATCATTCCACTTAAGTTCATCACTCTTAGTTTACTAAATCTTGAGTCAAAATATAAGGGTCTTAAACTCTCATTCTAGAGTTTTTTCCCTTCCTTTTTGTTTGAAATTTAGGGTAATACCCAGCCAAGGAAATGGTGTTGGTCTTGCCTTACGTTTCAGTACAGTCGTAATGTAGGTTTAATGATTGTTCTTCTTCTTCCTTTCGGTTTCCTCCTCTTCCTTCTCTGCTACAGCAGCCGACCTTTCCAGCTCACTTTCCTTTCATGGTTTTCTCTCCTTTCTTCTAACTCTCTTCTCACTCAGCAGTCAAGAAGGCTTGCATGCAAACTGTCTTGGTTCTATTTTGGAAACAGAGGTTGTTGCAACCAAGACTGTTAGTCAACTGTTTTTTGGAAAGAGAAAGAGTCACCTTCTCTCTTTCCCTTGCATTTATACCCCTTTTTTTAAAAAGTAGAGTGTTTAGATGTTAAGGCTACTCTTATCCTTTTTTAGATTATCTTACAGCTGGTTTTATCCACCATAAATCCTAATCTAGAATAGGCCGGTTCTTCCCCATATCAGTTTTCTCTAGAGCAAGCTGGCCTGTTTTCCCCAACATCATCCTAGCGAAAGTCGGCCTAACACTAATTTTTATTCGGTGTTGCATACATTTTCAAAGCCAACTTTCCATCCAATATATATATATATAACAAAGCAGAGAGGAAGACGGCCTAAAATATGCAAATTCATACTAATATCAAACAACAGGAAGCAAATCCTGCCTCCCACTAACAGCTTGCCTCCCCTTTAATGTGTTCTGTAATGAATATTAGATAAAAAATTAACACGGGCCCCAAGGAACAACAATGAAATAAACGTCACATGAGAAAGCTCAAGAGTCCAGTGTAATCAACTTGATTCTCCCCCGGGAATTCAACGGAAGAAATCCCACTGCCCCCACCATTAAAAGCAGCTCAGCCATCCCTTTTCAGTGATCTTTTTACTGTGAATATTTATTGATATTATTGCCCAAAGAAAGTCAAAACAATTGTGTACATTATGGTTCGCTCATCAAGAATACAAGATGAAGATATATTAACTAAATATCTTAATTGTTTTAAATTTTACAGTAAACAGGCTTTAAAGCCTTTCTTTAATTCCTGAGCGTCCAAGTTCTTCCCTATGAACACAATCTTGTTCATTCTGGGTTCCTCAGGGCCCCATAACCGATCAGGTGAACCTTCGAATATGTCATGAACACCCTGTCAAATAAAATGAGGCAAAGGAAAGACTGATTAGGATCTAATTCCAGTTCAATCAGCAACAAAGCCAGTTCCAGACCCCTTGATTGCTTGGGTAAATAATATACAGAATCTAAATATAAATTACGTAGCATTGCTTAGAGCTGTTTACTAGTCAATCCTTCAGTTTCCTATCAGCAATCATGTTATAAATTTAACTATCTTCTTTTATTTGCCAGTTTCTACTTCCTTGGTTATCATATATGATGTAGTGCGTATTACAAATATATTTATGAACCCGATAAACCAGGGCAAACCTGAAGAGAAGTCCATGAAAAAACCTGAAAGCATCTAATATTAAGCTTGAAGTTGTTGTTTTAATTATTTTTCTAGTTAATTTTAGATTTTAATTATTTATTTTTAATTAGTATTTAGAAATCCTAATGCCAGATGAATTCTATTAATTAAATAAGTTTTTATTAGAAATTTCGTTCTATAAAGGATTTTAGTTTTAATTAGAAATCCTTTCTCATAAAATATTTTCAAACTAATATAAATAGAGATGTCTAGTTTATTTTGAAAGAATTTCTTGATTGGATAGTTGAATATGATAGGGTTAAGGAGTACTCAAGTTTCTAAGAAGAGAAGATGGTAAAACTAGTCGCATATAACCTGACAGGTGGAGCTTGTTCTTGGTGGAAACATCAGATAGATACACGGTTAAGAGAAGGGAGACAACATATTGCATCATGGGCGTACATGAGGCAGTTGTTGCATGAGAGATTCCTTCCTTCTGATTATGGACTATGAGCAATATTTGTTTTAGGAATACTAGGATTGTTCACAAGGTAATAAATATGTCAGAGAATCAACAGGTTACAAGGCTCATGAGGGTTAAAACCAGCAATCCAAGATATCGGAGTACAAATCTTATTTATGCTCTCTAAGGCAAGGAGCATGGCATTAAAAGCTAAGATGCTAATAAAAAACAGGGCTGGTAGCACTAATAGATTTGACAGGCGATACTTCTAAAAACATTGTATAATGACACAAGTAGATTCAGTCTTGCTGATAAAGGAAAGGCAGTACAACCACCTAGGCCAACTCCAATGAGACTCGATACTACTAGACTTGACACGACTTCGGGAAAACAAGTTGAAACGAACAAACCGAATAACCCCTAAGCTAGGCCAATGATTGTCAAATGCTTTAAATGTGGAGAACCAGGACATTGTTTCAATGATTATAGGAGACAAAAATCAGTCAATTTGATCGAAGGACAGTATGAGCCACAACCCTCTGATGAAAAGGGCGAGCTGTGTGAACCTAATGGGGGTGACAGAGAAAATTTGTATAAGTGATGATGACGTTAATGAGAGCCAAAACTATTTGGTTAGGAAGATGCTGCTAACACCATCGATTGTTGAGGATTCACACTGAAATAGGTTATTTCGTACTTATTACACCATAAATAAAAACTTGTTTGACTTAATTATCGATAATGGGAGATGTGAAAATATTATTGGTACACATACTGTTGATAAATTAAAATTAAAATTACCACTAGAACCTCATCCTAAACCTTACAAGATTTGGTGGATTAAGTCAATAGGAGAGATAAGGGTAAACCAACAATGTAGAGTACCGTTTTCCATTGAGAAGTATAGGGATGAGATGTATTATGATATGATAGATATGGATGCATGTAGTTTGATCTTTGGTAGGCCTCGACAATATGTTGTGAATACTAAACACTTGGGCAGAGATAATTTATACAAGATTAGAAAGAATGGTGTGAATTATACTCTTGTACCTTTGAAGAAAGAATCCAATCCTAAAACCTCGAAAGTAGAGGTTAGGGCTTTTCCTTATAATAACTAGTTCAGAACTTGAGATACAAGAAAAGGTACAAGAAACTAGGCAAATTCATGCATTGGTTGTGAAAACATTAATGATGAACAAGCAAAAGAGAAAAGAGCACACATTCCCGATGCAATTAAGCCTTTACTTGCCGAGTTTGAGGAGATTCTACATTATGGATTGCTAGATAGATTGCCATCAATGAGAAACATTCAACATCAGATTGATTTGATGTCGAGACCTAGCCTTTCAAATCTACCACATTATCGAATGAGTCCTAATGAGGGTAAGATATTGAAAGAGAAGGTAAAAGAGTTGTTGAGAAAGAGACAAATCCAGGATAGTCTAAGTCCTTGTGCAATTCCAGGATTATTGACTCCAAATAAGGATGGCAGTTGGCGCATGTTTGTGGACAATCGCGTTATCAACAAAATAATCATGGGATACAAATTTTCAATTCCTCGGTTAGATGCATGCTTGATCAATTTCATGGGGCATCAATCTTTACGAAGATTGACTTGAGTGGTTAACATCAAATTCGGATTCGGCCAGGTGACATATGGAAGACAACTTTCAAGACAAATGAGGGATTGTAATGAATGGCTGGTTATGCCTTTTGGGTTGTCTATCACACCGAGCACTTTCATGAAGGTGATGATCAGGTCTTATGTCCTTGTATAAATAAATTTGTGGTGTTTATTTTGATAATATCTTGATTTATAGTAGATTTGAGATTGATCATGTAGAACACTTGAGAAAGGTGCTACTGAAAAAAAATTATATGTGAATTTGCACAAGTATAGTTTTATGACTGACAAACTACTATTTTTATGCTATATTGTTAATGCATAGGGCATACATGTTGATAAGGAGAAGGTTTTGACCATTAGAGATTGGCCAATTCCTAAAATAGATAGTGAGGTTTGTAGTTTAAGGGTTAGCTACTTTCTATCTGCGATTCATCTGAAATTTCAATAATATTACGGCACTCTTGACTGAATGCATGAAGAGAAAATTTGATTGGGGAGAAGAGACAGAAAAGAGCTTTGCTTTAATCAAAGAAAAATTAAGCAATGCTCCAGATTTGGCACTTCTAGATTTGGACAAAATGTTTGAGGTAGAATGTAATGCTTGTGGTGTTAGAATTGGTGGAGTTCTATCCCAAGAGAAGAGACCTGTGACATTTTTTAGTGAGAAGTTGAGTGGTGCTAGGTTAAAATAATCCACATGTGACATAGTTTTATGTTGTTTTTCGAACTCTTAAAAAGTGGGAGCATTATTTGATTGATAAGGAGTTTGTATTGTATTCTAACCATAAGGCTCTAAAATTTTTACATAATCAAAGGAGAATAAGTAATGACATGCATGCAAGATTAGTCACTTACCTTTAACGGTTTCAATCAGAATTGTGTACAAAGCTGAAGTTCATAATAGAGTTGTTGATGCTTCGAGTAAAAAAGCAGCCTTCTTGGTTACTCAAGAGAGATCATTGGATTCAACTATTTGAAAGAGTTGTAGGAGCATGATAAGGATTTTGGTAAGATGTGAAAGAAGTGCCAAAATCTGCTTGTTGATGACTTTCACATTTATGATGAATTTCTAATAAAAGGTAATCAACTTTTCATTCCTCGATCTTTATTGCGGGCGAAAGTGATTTTGGATTTGCATGGAGGAAGTTTGGCTGGTCACTTGGAGCGACAAATGACTATTGATGTAGTCATTGACAAATATTATTGGCCTCACTTGAAGCGAGATATTGGTAAATTTATGCAAAAATGTTATATTTGTCAAACTGCCAAGGGACAAGCACAAAATACAGGTCTATATATGCCTTTGACTATTCCTAAAAACATACGGGAGAACTTGTCTATGAATTTTGTACTTGGATTACCTCATACACAATGGGGGATGGATTTTGTATTTGTTATAGTTGATAGGTTCTCAAAGAAGACACATTTTATTCCTTGCAAAAAAACAAATGATGTGTCTGCTATTGCTCGACTTATCTTTCAAGAGGTAATTTGTTTACATGGGGTGCCGAAGACCACTTCTGACCGGGACAGTAAGTTTCTTAGTCACTTTTGACGTACATTATGGAATTAATATGATTTTTCATTACAGTTCAATAGCACAGCACATCCATAGAAAGATGGGCAAATAGGGTCGCTAAATCGAACACATGGAAAATTGATAAGGAGCAGTTATGGAAACAAGGCAAAACAGTGGGATTATACCCTTGCACAAGCAAAATTTGCATACAACAATGCTAGAAAACGGTGTCACAGGTAAATCACCATTCGAGATTGTGTATCTACAATGTCCTAACATTTGCAAGATCTTGTGCCAGTTTATATAGGTGTTGGGTTTAGTGTGGCTGCTAAGAAGATGGTTATGGATGCTTAAGCTATTGTGGAAGATGTGAAGCAGAAATTGATAAAGACCAACACCAAATAAAAAAAGTCGTTAATAGGCATCGTCGTGCTAAAGTGTCCAAGGAAATAGATAACGTGATGGTGTTCCTTCACAAAGAAAGATTTCTGGTGGGGTCATATAGCAAACTACAACATAAGAAATATGGTCCTTGCATCAACATGAAGAAAATTAGTAACAATGCTTATATTATTGATTTACCTAATAATATGGGTATTTCCAGAACTTTTAATATGTCAGGCACTTATCTTTTCTATGATGATCAGCCTTTATATCCCGAGCTTGGAGATGACTCGAGGTCAAGTCTTTCACAAGTAGAGGGGACTGACATGGAGTGTGTTACAACTATATTTATGAATCAGATAGACAAGACCAAGCCTGAAGAGAAGTCCACGAAGAAACCCGAAAGCATCTAATATGAAGTTTGAAGTTGTTTTAATTATATTCCTGGTTGATTTTGGATTTTAATTATTTGTTTTTAATTAGTATTTAAGAATCCTAATGTTAGATAGATTCTATTAATTAGGTAAGTTTTAATTAAAAATCATTTTCTATAAAGGATTTTAGTTTTAATTAGGAATCTTTTCCCATAAAAGATTTTAAGACTAATACAAATAGAGGTGTCTAGCTTATTTTGAGAGAATAATTATTATGAAGATTTTAATAAAACACTAGAGAGTTTTCTCTAAATTTCTCTACAGTATAGGTATATAACATTAGGGCTTGAGAACGTTAACTTTAATCACGCTATATTGCGTCAATTTAGCATTCCTACAAGGGTGTCATATAACCCCTAAGCTAGCTTAAGTTCGAATAACATCATGAACTGAGATTGTCAAGCAAGAATGTGCCTTGTTTTTTATTACCACCAGCATACAAAATCATTTTATGTTGAATAGATCTTCTAGCAACAACTAATACAGAACTATATAGCATGAATACATCAAGGGACCCACATCCATATTTGGATTACAAAACACACATTTCACCTTTGGAAATGCGACCCAGAATTAATTGTCTAACACAGGTGATAATAAACTTCAACAATTAACAAATGCATGACAAAATAACGAAACAAGAATATTTCATTACAAGGTCCTACCTTTTCAAGAATCCACACATTAGCATATTAATGTTGTTTGATAGCCATATGCTGTATTTTATCAACATTGACTAGCAATTAATTAAAGGTGATATTTTTTAACTAAAAAAAAAAGTGATCATTTTAAGCAACCAAATAGGACATTATGGAACACAAATGAGCCATTACAAACTTTCTTTTATCAAAATGAAAGTAGAACTTTGGAACTTGTTAGCTCACCTGGAATACAAATCTCTCGTTCATCCCCTGAACAGATAATAGACCTTTCATTCGGTATATGTCCTCACTACGTTCCATCAATAAAGTACCAAGCCAGAAGTTAGCCTGAAAATGTGGAAATATTGTTAGTTTTTACACTTCCCAGCTACCAGGCAAATAAATCAAACACGAAGATGAGCAACTATAGAACAGCTAGAAATGCTCATGTGAGGTTATTTCATATATGTACAGTTCTGCAATTCTCAGGTGCATCATAGAAATTGAACAATCCACATGTAAAACCTACCTTTTCTAAATCTAGGCTCCCTTCACAGACTATGCTGACAGAAGAAACACCAGGATCATGAGTGTGGTCATGGGAATGGTGACCATCATGATGATCTGCATGATAGAATCCACAAGCTAAGATCAGCCATAAAATTCTCACAAGTAGGGTGGCAGAATTAATTAATCAAATACCTAAAATTTGCAGGCATTTTCAAAAACTCAAATTATGATCATGAACATCCAAAAAAGAAACTAGTCATAAATGTATAGGCCAGTAGGCACACTATCATTAGAGCTTTAGCCACAATGACAAATTGCAAGAGGAAAAGAGCTCTAAACATGGAAAAAGAGCGCCAAACATGAAAGGTACCAAAAAACTGTTTCTCTAGGCAAATAATTACAGGGCACAGGCAGAGGTTTCTTTCATTTCTTTTTTATTTTCTTTTTCTCAGCCAACTAATAAGATAATTTGTTGGTAAATATTTCCATTAGTAACAAGAGAGTACAAGTACAAGTACAACCCACATAAAAAGGTCAGTTTAAATGTCGCTGCTAAACTTAGAGATAAATGAACTTTTAACAATACATGAAATTGGTGTTAAATTCTAAATACATTGCTGTAGAAATTTCATTGGCTACTTTTAACAGCTTGAAAAGGAGCTTGGAGAGAAGGACTGTGAATTCTGAATAATATCACCTAATGCAACCATTAAACATAACAAAAAGTGTTTCATCAGAAATGTATCAATCTTTATCCATTTCATGTTTTCTATTTTACTTGAAGGTTTCACCATATGAGATCATCTAACTAGCCACCACAAAAAATTCAAATTTTTCCATGTTCCAGAACAAACACGAATCAAGTTTCAAGTTATGTAACAAAATGTTTCTCCAGTAAGAACCTTGTTACTTTTTTTGGGACAAGCAGATGCTTTCTCCACTAAAATAGAACAGCACCTAACAATTTGTGTATGCTGTTTTAAGTTAAGTACAGCCATTGTGAATGAAGAGAAATACCGTGCTTGTGGTCATGTTCATCATGATGATGATGGTGATCATGATCATGAGCATGATCATGATCATGAGCATGATCATGATCATGAGCATGATTTTGGAGGTGGTTGTCGTTGTGATCATGACTGGCATGATCTTCCTTTCTATCTTCATCATTGACAGCACTCTCAATCCTGAGAAGAGGAGCAAGTATTAGACAAAAACTGCAGATTTTGTAGTTTAACTCGGAAGTGACCCGACACTTCTAGAACAGCAAATGTCTATTTCAGCAAGAAAAATATAAGTACACAGAAAGGAAAGAGATAGGAGATAGGGATGACGACAGGTTCACTTAATGATAATGCTACTAAAGAAGGAACATTAACAAGGCACTGAGAATCAGGTCATTGGGAAAGCATAATTAACTCATTATTTAATAAAACCATAACATGAATCAACAACAGAACTTTCCAAGCATAGAAAAGTTTTGTAAAAGCGTATGCTATCACAACGAAATCTCCGCGTTATTTTTCCAGCTACAACAAATCCCACCAACATTCAAGTCAAGTACAAGAAATAGTATCATCACTGAATATCCTATTGCTGATATTTTGATAAAATCATAACAAGAAAAGCCACCCTAATGTACTGTCTATCTATGCACAGATCACCATAATCTATATGAGCTGGGCTTTCCCCCAAACGATCTAGTTGAATAGCATGACTCAAGATATGTTTCGGATTGAGCTTTGCAAAACATCATCTGTTTTTGGGAAAACTGTGATTTGTTAACTCAGCTGCAATCCCAAATACTTTTAATGCAGTTTTAACTCCTCAAAATATCAGTACACAACACTGCAAATATATTAGGGACACGCAGTGGCAAAAGAGATGCGCTGCAATCATGGTAACTTTTTGCATCATTTTTCTCTCTTTGCATAAATACTTTCAACTCCTTTTATGTTCAGATATAATTAGATTTACATCCAAAAAGAAAATAAAAACTCTTATGAGACTAATATTTGACAAGAGGATTTTGTCCTGTTGGCAAAGGGTTAGGTTCTTTAAGCCCTCAACATATGACGAAAATAGAGCTCATAATCCTTTTCAATTCTTTTTAAATAAATTTGATTCTTTCTAGAAACAGTGTAACAAAAAAAAAAGAATTCAAAGCATTCAATATTTTTTTTTTTTTTTTGCATAAATAGTTGAATACCAGATAGCATAATGCAGGACATGTCGCAAAGAAGAGGACCTAGGCTTTAGTGAATTTGTTAAAAAAAATGAAGGTTTTCATGTTTTCCAAGTGGACAGGGTACCATAGTAATCTCCAAAAATTGGAAGGAGCCACAGTTATGAGCTTTTACTAGGCTTATACTAATTGGATTAGTTTAGTATCCACATTAACATGGGATTCCAGTAACTTTAGAAGTCAACCAAAAAATACTATGTAAACTTCCATCTTCAGAAGCATGGAGCTCTTTTTTTAGGTTTGAATAGGATCTCAAATTATAGCTGAGAATTGGGGTCTCTATTTCTTTCTCAAATTATAGCTAAGAGATTTCTGATGGGTACAGCTGCAATTAGATCTCTGGTTCCCGTGTAGAACTTGTTGCTAGTAAATTTCAAGATTTTTCTTGGTTGTTCATTATTGCTTTCAACTATGTAGCACTAGTTTTCTAAGTGTGAGTAATTTCATAGATGTTTCTAAAAATGACTCCAGTGTCAACTGTCAACTACAGCTCCAAATCAGACATAAACCTGGAATTTCATAGAATAAAGTTGAGTAACCTAACTTGTTTTTATGTTATAGAATGTGGGCACCCTACCCTCCATACTCCCAATTCCCAGCAATGGAAAACAAAAAACGAATACATGAAAGGAGAAGAGGAGAGGGATGTGAAAGAGAGAGTGTATCTAAATGCAATGCCTAGCACATTATAGCAGTGGTGTCAACACAGAAAGTATAAACCAGTAGTACAATACACATGTAAGAATTTAACAAGCATGGGGGTTGAATTCAATGGATACGTTCATTAAAAAATAAAGTTCAATGCACAAAACAGTCTCCTCTAGAAAGAGCAAAGTACAGAAAACATTCAATATAATAATCAAGAAATTAAGTCTTTCTTTGTGGGGAGGGGGGGGGGTGTCAATCAAATATTCATATGTAGAAACTAGGAAATGAGAGTTAAACATAACCTCTCCAAATCAAAGCCTCCAATGCCAAGGACATAATCCAAGTCAACTTTTCCATATTGTGTACACTTCAAATTAGCCATACGATTGATGTTCTGCCTTCAGAGACTCCCATCAGTACTCAAAAAGAATTGAACAATTAAGAAAAAAGCAAAAGAAAAGAAGCAAGATACTAGCCCTTATCTGCTGCACCAAAGAAGCAATTTCTTGCTCACCAACAAGATCAGTCTGGCAAAAAGACAAGTAATCACATGAGTCAGTGATAGACCAAAAAGTTAATAACTGACTTCAAACTTGCAACCCACACCAGGATTTCCTAAATGAAAAGTTAACCATTGTCATACATTTATATAAGAGGCAATGAGGCCATGGGTTTCATTTATTCAGTTAAGTCCCTCTTTAAAGAAGCATTAGAAGGAACCTGCCAGCATTTGGATTTTAAGTTTCTGGGGGAACAACCCAAAAGTTTGTTTACCAGCTAATAAAGCAACTAAAAGCAATTTGAAACAAAATGCAGATAATAATTTGAATATACTAAAATCTTTACAAGGATTATGAGTTGACCTGATTGAACTTAGCAGTATTGTCATTGTAAATTGAGCAGATTAAAGTCTAACAAAGTCAAATTTAAGCAACAATATAACTTAAAATCACAAGTACCTTATTTACTATAACCCTATCAGCATAAGCAATTTGCTCCACTGCCTCGTTCACCACTCCCTCTGGCTTAACCTCATCAAGATGCAAATGAGCATGTTTAGCATCAACTAAAGTCACAACACCGTCCAATTTGACATCATTAAAAACCTGGTCTTCAGCGTAAAAAGTTTGAATGATTGGTGCTGGATTTGCCAGCCCTGCAAAGTTGCATATAAGATTTGTAATGAACAACACAGTTACTAGAAAGCGAACTAATTTCAGATGCCGAACAGTATACTACATTCTTGAACAGTCATTCGACACAGAGAAATGAAAAGTTGAATGATTACCTACCCGTAGTCTCAATTACAATATGATCAAATTTTCCTTTCTTCTTGTTAACCAAATCTGCAATCATCCTGACAAGATCACCCCTTACAGTACAGCATAAACAACCGTTGTTCAGCATTATAATGTCCTCAGCCCCAGCTGTTTTTGCAGCGACAAGAGACCCATCAATGTCAACTTCACCATACTGAAAATTCAGCATAACCACTTAAATTTTCAATAAATGATAGCATCAAATAACAAAAATAGTAACAAAAGCTTGAAAACCATCACGAAGATTCTTTCTTTTTTTTCCTTTTACTCATAATCGTGAATGGGATGCAAAAGGATAACTGAAAGATGACAAGAGTACCTCATTCTCAATAACTGCTATGCGCTTCCCATGGTCAGCAGTCAAAATATGATTGAGCAATGTTGTCTGTTATACGTAATGACCACAAAACAACAACAAGAATAACAAAGCGCGTCTTTTATCCTCAATTACACAACAAATGCAATCAAAATGCAACAAAAAAAGAAAACACAAAAGGGACCTTGCCAGAGCCCAAAAAACCGGTGATAATAGTGGCAGAAATGCGATTATCGGGAGGAATCTTGGTGGTTAAACCGGAATCGTCGGTCTGAGGGGCAGAGGAGGTCGTGTCGATGGAGGAGACAGAGAAGCGGCGGCGTTGGAGGGAGGGAGTAGTTTTGAGAAGGAGGGATTGATGGGTTTTTTGTGGTTTGAGTAAGAAAGGGAGTAGAGTGGAGCGGAAGATTCTGGTGGGATGATGAGAAGTTAAAGAGACGAATGTAGTGGCCATGTCCACTGATACTGATGATAACGAAGCTATGCTCATGCTTATGCCTTCCCTGCTCTACTTTCTTCTAGATTTTGAGAAACAGAAAGAAGAGGTTTTACCGTTTCAGCCTTCAAGGGTTTTAGATATTTTTTAGGAGAGTTTTCTTTTTTCTTTTTTCTTTTTTCTTTTTTTGGAAGCTTGATTTTGTCACCCTCCTTTCCTCTCCTTTCAATATTACTACTATATTGTTCGTACTTCGATATAAATTGGATGAATTTTTTTTTAAATATAAAAAAATTATTAAGATGATATAGAATTTTTTAATAGTGTTATTAAACTTGATCGAGTGGGTTAATTTTGAAATCTTTCAATTTAATTCTTTGTCTAACTCAAGTTTTTAATTAAACCATGTAAGAGCTAGCTTGACTCAAATCAATCGATTTTATAGGTCCAAATGCAATCTTGATGATCGATAAAAATATGACTTAACTTTTCATAAATCGGGGCAACCTGAGTTATCTCAATAAACTCGCAAACCATGCTAACCTCATAGAAAGATAAAATAAAAGGAAAAAAAATATAAAACTAAATTCTCAATCATCTCAATATTAAAAAATTAAATCGACAAAAACATTTTAAAAAAATTATAATAAAAAAAACCATATCTAAAAAAACACAATATGAAAAACATTGTAACAATTCACAATATTTTGTGAGGAAAATTACAATGTTTTCCCTACATCATTTAGCTTTTCTTATAATGACTTATAATGAGTCCTTTGGCCCGCCTTTTGTCGTAGATCAAATCAATCTTTTTAAAAATAAAAAATAATATTAAGAGTGCGGACTTTTTTTCAATACTATTAAATCTCGATAAAAAAGATAAATCTTGAAATTCTTTAATTTGGATCCTTATTTAATGTAAGTTTTCAATTAAATCATATGATAGCTAACTCGATGTGAATTAATTTATTATTAGGTTCAAAAGAAACCTATATGGTCGGCAAAGCACGGATCAACTTAAAAAAAACATGAAGAATTTTTTAAAACAAATATTGAGAAGATCTTATATTATATGAATCTGGTCATATGAGAGACTTGATTTATGAACTTAGTTGGGTTTAATAAATTTTTTAAAAAAATTACTTAATTATATGGTAAAAATTAGATGCTTGTAATTTCAAGTATCAATTCTAAAATAAATGTTTATTAGAGACCGTGATAACTCTTAACAAAGCAGAGAAAAAAAAACCATTCATAAAGTCTATCGTCCAACCACTTCAACATTGATGCATGGAATGGGAAAAAATAAAATAATTTATTTAATTATTATCAACATTAAGCAAAAGAACAAATTGCTCTAAAGTTGATGATTAAGCCCCTGAAGTCAAGTTTTAAAAGTGAATTTAAAAAAAAAAAAAAAGACCTTAGACCCAAGTTAAGTGTTTCTTTGTATTTATGGGTGTTATAGTAATTTAACTTTGCAAAAAAAAAAAAATAGCAATAACCTCAATCAATTAAAAAAATAAGCTAATTCACAATAATTGAATGAGTGGGAGTATGAAAATCATTGCAGAAAAAACCGGTAAATTGACTATTTCAACCTATACTGATTGATCTAGACAAATCTTCTAACTCTTAGTTAATATTTTAAATTCACAACCTATAAAATTAAAAACCCGAGTTCAACTAAGAATTTCAACTAGCAACTAATTTAATGCTAAATAATAAAATTAAAAAAAAATAAAAAAACATAACCAAGGGAAAAAAAAAAGAATGAGCATCAAATATGAAAGGAGA
>Ga0307517_10000410_pt1 | contig 73153 bp, 34 predicted proteins | sample 23_EM_MG_FD_194515 | JGI IMG/M metagenome (GOLD analysis project Ga0307517, IMG submission 194515) | Populus trichocarpa ectomycorrhiza microbial communities from riparian zone in the Pacific Northwest, United States - 23_EM | ecosystem: Host-associated > Plants > Roots > Unclassified | place... | reverse complement strand
AAATGTTATATTCTCTTTTTAATATGATATTATTTAAAAAAACTTAATATTTATTTGTTTATTTAGTTATATCATGTTTTTGTATTCTCTTTTTGCAAGATAATTTTTCAATATAAAAAATATTTTTAAAAAATATCTAAAAATAAAAATAAAAATAGTGTAAAACATTATAGTAATAATAACACACGTGTACTAAAAGCTAGTTGCAATGGGATGGCAAGCAACGACTGACCACGCACGTGTGTAACCCTCTACACACCATCGCATTTGTTCCTCCCAAGCTCTCTCCACTGTTCATCTCTCGGTCTTCACTTTCCTAAAAACAAACCAATCTTTCACTAAAAAAACCAGAGAGAGATAACAAAGAGCAACATCAAGAGAAAATGACGGAGGCAGTGATAAGAAACAAGCCAGGGATGGCAAGCGTGAAGGACATGCCTATCCTTCAAGACGGCCCTCCTCCTGGTGGTTTTGCTCCTGTCCGATTCGCTCGTAGGATCCCCAGCAAAGGTCCTAGTGCTATGGCCATATTTCTCGCTGCTTTTGGTGCCTTTTCTTATGGCATGTACGAAGTCGGCAAGGGCAACAAGATCCGCAGGTAAAAACTGTTTTATTTTTCAATTTTCGATTTTTTGTGGTTTTCGATTGGTTTTGGTATCTGGGTTTTGTTTTATTTTGAATTAAAGTTATAAATCTGAAGGATTTGGATTTTTTGGTGTGATCTGGATTGGATTATTAGATTGAAGATTGTGAGGAACTCTTTACTTGGCACTTTAAAATTATCAAAATTAACGGTTCTGTTTGTGACAATTCTTGGCATCTGTATTTGTTTGGATTGTGAAATTAGCACTACAATGCGGCTGATTATCGCGGTTCATCATAGTGTTAGCATTATGAGATTGGAATTTTGTTAGAATTTTCCTATTTTGATTGCGGTGTTGAGTGGTCGCCAAGATTATTTTTTTTTTTTTGTGTTTTCAAGGGTGACAGGTAGAAATTATGAAGCCTTGTGAGTGGACATGGTTTCTTGTAGATGAATTTTGTTTATTTCTCAAATGGACATTAGAAAATTTCAGATTTTAGGTGGGTTGTGAGCGAGTTTCTGATGGGTAAAGAATAGAAATCGGTTATTATAAGCACCAAGAGGCACCAAGGAACGTCCAAGTTAATTAATTATATTTGTATCTACCTTCACTGGCAAAATGCTCTTTAGTATGCTACAAATGTATAGCTTTTACTTTCAACCCAAAATCCTTAAAAGAGTTGAGAGTAGATTCTCCCCCCTCAAATACACTTTTACAAAATCTGCACTAAAAGCATAGACAAGTACAAAAACCACAACCTTTCCAATCAAAATGAGAAGTGAATTGCTGTGATAAAGTTGATTCTGTTCATTCACCTACATGGTGTAGGAGATGTGTTATCTTTGATTTTTGAGAAGGTGAGTTAAGTATAATTTAAATGTTTTGGTGATTTGTGGTCTTTGCTTGCTAATGTTTTCCATGGAATTAGCAATTTTGCATAATTAATATAACATAATGAAAATGGTTATTATTTTGACTTGGGAGAGAACATGTCTGGGATTGGTTGAGTTGGCAATAGGTAGGTTTTGTGTCAAAAAAGCAGGTTTGTGCATGTTTTGTGACTTTTCCAGAAACCATGGTTCTGAAACCTCAAGGCATTTAGACCATGCTTTTGGAAACTCAATCTTGAACACACCTGAGCTAAAAGTAAATTGAGGTTTGTGAATGACAGTGAAAGGAAAAACTTTCAGTTTCGATGAGGAGACACTGATTTACCATGTTTTGAGTAAGTTGTTTGGTGTTGTCGTCTCTGGTACTGGTGGGAAAGTGAAAGATTATTCCTTTGAAAGAGCTAGTGTGTTGCTTATGGCTGTCAAAGCTGTCCAAAATCCAAGTAAACAGTTTGAACATAAAAACTAGCTTAGATGAATGCTTAGAGTAAGGTTTTTCGTTGTTATATTTACTTTCCTTTTGAAACTGTTTGTATTCAGAATGCGGCTGCAATGGACGCATCACCTGCAGATTATATTTTGCTCTTTGATGAGAATCAACCTGGGCAGACTAGAATTTTGAAATCTTATGCACTTGGCCTCCTTGTGTTCTCCTTCTTAAGGTGTAGAAAAAAATCCTGTTTTTGGAAACCACAGCTGGGTGATTTCTTGACATTCCTTGAAGTTGTCATTTTAGTTGTCGTAGCCTGATTTCTATACAAGAAATATTTCAGAAGATTATGGCTTATGGTGCATCTTATCCGAGGGGTCAATACCCATGTCAATGTTTATTTCCTTGTCGGATATATACATATGGATAGTCTCACGTGAGGAGTAGGATGTTGAGGCATCTTGAAAGACAAATATAGAAAGTAAGCATCATTTTGAATTCAATGTATATTCCATGTTTCCAGCTCTAAAGTAAAAGCATAATCTCAGTGCACGTTATGCATATTTGCCCATATACAAGTTTAAATCTCAATTTGAGCCTCAAGAGGCTGGATTAGTTGAGTACTCGACCTTGAAGGTGTACATATGACTGCCCACCTCTTGTAAGAAACCCCGATTATTGTGTACTGTATAAGAAAAGTTTTAATCACCATGAATTTGTACTCTATACTTTTTTTTAGTAGTTCAAGCACCCTTGTGCTCTTTAGCCTTGTATGTAGTGATCGGTGATATAGCTATGCTGCAAAGCCTCCAAGTTCCTTTTTAGGCCATTTTAGCAATTGTGAACTTGTTCTTAAATCATTCGCACTCTGCAGGGCACTTAAGGAAGAGAAGTATGCTGCACGCAGGGCGATCCTGCCTCTGCTTCAAGCTGAAGAAGATGAAAGGTAGGAAACAGCTCTTTTCCTTCATCACTTCCTAATGTGTTTCCCACCTCTTATTTATAAAATATCCATGTCTTTCCTTTCTCCCTACTTTCCTCTATTTAGATTCGTCAAGGAGTGGAAGAAGTATCTTGAATACGAGGCAGATGTAATGAAGGATGTTCCTGGTTGGAAAGTTGGTGAAAGTGTCTATAATTCTGGGAGATGGATGCCCCCAGCAACTGGCGAGCTGCGTCCAGAGGTCTGGTGACACTTTTATCTGCATCTTGTTATGGTGCATGTCTAATTGTCAAGCAATATCGTTTTTTTCCTGTCATCCAAGTGTCTTCTGTCACTCAGTGTTGTTTTGTTCTCATGGAATAAAATTTAAGCTATTAATCTTCTGAGATGCCCCGAAAATACTGCCTACAGTAGTCTTGTTTCTTTCCTTTTCATTGTATCCTCATTACCAGAAAATCTTGAACATAAAGATTAAAAGACCTTTGGAGCACTGTCTTCCTGTTCAAACTTTGTGGTAAATTTCATCCTACTGGTAATGATGTGGAAGTAACAACACCTGAAGCCGGGATACTGGGGTTATGATTCGCCAATCCATCGATTGGTTTCTGTTTGATAATGTTCTGTTCTGCGGTTTTTGGGTTTTGTTGATAATAATGCTCCCTTTCTTGGCTCTCTAAATTGTGGAGTAGATTAACTATGGTAGTTACTAGTGTGGAAGAATTTTAGCCTCTTGTTGTTTCACTGATTTGAGTCACTTCGGTCATCTTGAAATCCCTGTGCCCCTTGATGATGAAAAAATAGGTGGAAACCTTTGAGAGTTTTCTCTCTCCTTTATTTATATGTTACAAGCTAGTAAATATAATTCAGTACAGCCAATTAGCTAACGATTACCAGACGCCATAATAAGCAGTACAACTGCATGATCTTTCATAAGCTACAGGCAAATGAATTCTCATAGGCACTTTGTAATGATGCGTGCCAGTAAAAGAACTAGAAGCCATGTTCAATGAAATATGAGAAATCAATATTCATAGACATTTAATGGGAAAAGTTACTTGAATATTTTGAATACTTTTAACTTGTAAAAAAAACACAGGACAAGTTTTGTATCAATACCTTCAAGATATAGCTTAGTTTCCATGGCTACAATGATAAAACCTTTCTTTCCACATTTTACTTCACTGAAACAGATAACACCCTCTAGGCATCTACATGTTCATGACTCCACGGATTTCTTGCAAACCCATCTCGTATTCAATTGCTACCTTGCCAGTTTCACACTTCACTAGACAGCAAGGACAGGATGCAATTTCTGCAACTTTCAATTCCTCTTGGAAATCTTGACTCTTTTTTTATAGTATATGACAATGAAAAGGGTGATGATTTCATTTTACTATATTCAGTCATTTTGTATTTGTAATTATGCATCCTCGATTGCGAGACTGCAATGCAATTGGAGTCCTTGTAGTGCTAGCTCAATATTGAAAACAAATGCAAATAATAGCAAAATGTTTTCTTGCAAATTGGTTGGGGAAAAAAATTGTACATTTGTTTCTTTTCCTCAATTCCAACATGGGTAATCAATGATCTCTGAAGATAAATGCTCATAGGAAAAAAGCTGAAAATGAGCCGAGGAACAAAGCTAGGTTGCATACAAAACAGTAGGAAAGAATCCAAAGAAAAAAAGAAGAGCATCTGGGAAGTTTCTGCTCTCTGTGTCGTTAAGAAGAAGCTTGCACGTCAACACCTGGGAAGATCAGCAGGTGGAGGAAGCAGCTTCTGATTGGGAAGCTTTCCATCCAAGACAACCCAAGCCATCTTCAAACCCCAGCTTGTGTGCACTTCTAGATGGCAATGCATGAACCATACACCTGCGGACACGCAAGAAAATTCATAAGAAATTAAAGAGGTTAGCAGAAACATAATACTATATTACATCGGTTTATTTTCCTGCGTAATCTAGGACCATTTAATTTGCATTACTTGGAGTAATTACTAATTACCAACCTGGATTGTCTGCTAGAAATCGTATAGCAACCCACCCACCAGAGGGCACACCAACAGTATTCCTTTCAATGGGGTCGATAAGATTGAAATTTGCGGGGTCCTTATTTGGATCGAAGTTCCCAAAACCTTGACCAACAACAAAGAAATTGAAGCCATGCAAGTGAAGAGGGTGGCTCTCTGCACCAAGTATGCTAGTGTCCTGCATAATGAGCTCCACAGTGGTATTGAAAGGAAGCACTACTAGCTTTGTTCCATTGCTCACCATGGTATTGTTTGGCGGATTTCCAGTATAATTAAAGGGAGTAAGTGGGTTGATTGGAAAATCAGGAGTATAGACACCGTTTGATTGACCAAAATGGTGGGCTTGGAGAAGAGCTGTGGTTGGCATTGCAAATGACACGTTATTAACTGAAGCTGCAAACATTGTTCCATTTGGTCCCTGGCAGGTTTGGTTTTGGGGGCATGAGTGTGTTCCAAGGCCTACTGTGAAGAAAAATTGTCTGTCAACCTTTTGAGGCACATTGGCAGGGAATTGTGCATTGGCTAAGCTGCGGAGTTTGCTAGTGAACTTTGTAGCAAATGAAGTATCATTTAGAGGTGGTAGATTTGGTTTAAAAAGCGGAAGTCTTTTAGTAGAGTGGCTTGATTGAATGGTTTTATGCGATTCTTCATATTCTAAAATGCCAGCAACAGTTGAATTATCAAAAGTTCCTTGACCAGTCACGTAAGGTCTAGCAGTCATGAAAAATTTGGCATTTGGGTGGTGGGGTTTGGTCTTGAGAAGGACATTTGTGGTTTGTCCAGGGGCAATGAGAAGCGTCTTGGTATCAAATGGTTTCACATACACAGCATCAGCTTCCACAACTGTGAATGTATGGTTTGCTATGCTGAAGAAAAGCTCGTCATTGAGTGCAGCATTGATCAGGCGAAGAAGGTAAGTCTTTCCAGGCTTTACCTTTAGCTTGAAAGTATCTGCCAAGTATCATTTACACAACGTAAATGAGAGAGAGAGAGAGAGAGAGAGATATGCTCTGTATTGTGGTAGAAGGCCTAATTTGCTAACATATTGTACCTTTGGCAGAGCAGTTATATAATGGCCCTGGGAGTCCATTAATAGTGTAGGCATCAGAGACATTTGGCCCTCCACCTGTTTGCAATGCCTGGTTAATGATTGCCTCTGGATCTGCGTTGAACCACTCTCCTGCAAATTAAGTAATTAACCTTGTTACTTGTATTAGCAAATGGAGACGACCTCAACAGGAAAGAATAATTGTAAATTCCATTTAGTTCTTAAAAGTAGCTTTGCGTATATAGCTCATTACCAAAGATGATGGGAACTTCCTTGTAAGGTTTGACAAATGGATAAGGAGTGCCGAGTTTTGGAAGAATGATCAGGGGACCATAGAGAGTTGATCTTAGCCATGATATATGGGCATGCCACCAAAGAGTGCCTCTTTGTCCTACAATGGTGTAGTTATAAACATAGCTTTGTCCAGTTTGTATAGGGCACTGAGTTACATATGCTGGCCCATCAGCCCATCCACTTCGAAGCTGTCGAATTCCATGCCTGTTATCAATGAAAATATAGATAGAAATTCAGACCATGTTTTCGCAATATCAGGTACATTACAAAATAAGAAAACTGAAAATGCCTATATATACCAGTGAATAGAGATATTGTTTTGGACATGGTTAACCACTTTAATAAGAAGTCTGTCACCCTCTCTAGCAACAATGCGAGGCCCTGGGAACTTCCCATTGACTGTCACCATGCTCTTGGTGTGGCAAAGGCGTGTCACATTCTGCAACATGACCTGCAATGAAGTAGAAAACTTATTTGTCTAAGAAAATCGGGTGGAGAAAATTCGAAAGAATGTTCTTTTTTGGATAAAAATGTGAATGCAAAGTAATGTGTGTGACAATATTATTATGACAAGTTTAGGTACCAAAGCTAATGACATGCAACACATACATCAAGTTTGTAGTGCCTAGTAGTGGCAACTGCAGGCTTAGGATGGAGAGACAAAGTGACGAATGAGAAGAGAAGAAGTCCCAAAAAAGCTGGAGATGGAAGAAAAGAAACGCCCATTTTATCTGTTTCTTCTTTCAGACAAGGCTACAAGCTCCAATGCTTGAACCTAAAATTGTTTTTTTTTTCTGTCAAGATACTTGGACTATATGTTCATAAAAGCTTGGAAGCCAGTATATATAGAGAGATTGTTCAAGGAAAAGTGTTGGTTGCTCATCAAAAAAAGTAAAGGGAAGGGCTTAACAGGTGATTAGGTGATAGAAATTGTGTAGTTTTTTTATTGAGAAGTAAACTAGAACAAGCTTCATGAATAATATATGCAGACATTTTCAGTTTATTAACAACTCTAGAGTACAGTCAAAGCCAATTTCCTTTGTCTCCTTTCATTTGAAGTAAAAACCTGTCCTTCCTTCCTACCAAATAATAATACGAAAATCCCAACTCTAATTGGCATGGCATTGTCCAGATTAGTCCCATGCAGTTGTAGTCTTCGGTGTAGCAGACTTCCATTTTCAGCAACAAACTAATGGAGCTTTCATTTAACTATCTGCTTCGAAATGCTATCCCGAGCAATATTGAAGTAACAGATTGTAAAACCACGAAGTAATGACTTGCTTTAGGCATATTTTTAGGTCACCACTCGTAAATTAAGACCTAATTTCCAATGTCAATTCTTATACAGTTTTTAATCCCATGATTAGGTTAGTAAATGAAAGTTATCCTTCTTCAATATCGCTTTCATCTCAAATTTCACCTGGATAATTTAACCATATTGACAATTTATGTAAGATATTATTAACTGTAATACTTGGTGATAAAGCTAACGATCAAGAGGTTTCTATCAAGGAAGTCATTTTTCAGTGTTGGATGAAGTACAGGTCATGGAGGAATAGAGGGGAGACCTCACCTGAAGCAATTTTATCTCAAGCAAACATAGTAACATACTAACTACCAAATGATTTGGTTTGAATGTTGAAAAGGATGTGTGGTTGAGTAGCTGGTGATTAATGTAGTCGATCTCCCTGGCGAGTTTAGGGATTCATAGTCGTCACTTAGTTGCCACTAATTTATCTGTGTAATGTTTGTTTGTGAATGTGGTAGAGATTATTTTTTAAAATATTTTTTTAAAAAAAATACATCAAAATAATATTTTTATTGGGAATCAAATTAATGAAAATCTTTCGATTGAAGGCTGATGCAAGCAGTACCATCACTCATCACATTTCAATTGTAAAATCGTTGGAAGTAAAATCTATGATGAAACAAAGATCATAATTCTCAAACACATGAATTTGTCTATTTCCGATAGATTTATGTTACATTCTTGTAATCCGCATTAGCTGTAGTGCAATTTCACTCTCCAGCTTCCTTGTATGAAAAGTTTCAGCTTTTTCACACGATCAAACCCGCGGTAACCTCCCTCCCTCTTTCAGGTTGGAACCGCACTTCAATTTCAAATATCAGGCTTGCAAATACATGCTAAACAAAAGAATCTGGTTCCTGACCAGCTTAAGGCTACCTTTCAAAAGGATCTTCTTCAATTGAACCCAGTTGATGCACACAGCAGCAACAATTTCCTCGGTTAGATTGTGTTTCTTTGCAATCAGCAATCTCACACCAACTGCAGCCCGGCTCTGCCAAAATGGAAGTAGGTAGCTCTTGATCTGAGCGAACATCCAATCACCTCTCAATTCTATAGCATTATTGTCTTGTTGGCAGCCAAAATGCCTTTTGAAGAAAAACATGGACCTTTTCATGGATTGAGATCACAGATAGAAAGCAATTCTTAACACTAAGCAAGTCGCATAAAACCACTAGCTAAATCTAGCAATTGCCTTGTCTGTTGGCAGCTAAACACAAATCCTAAACGTGACATTGCCATGAAATAAGGTGAAGCTATTCAGATCCCATGGCTTTTGTTTCCGGGAGGACTTTTCTCAGCATGTCATCAGTGAGCACTGCTACAGCAGTGAAGCATGAATAACATCCCATCCTAAAAATTCTAGTGCAAAAATTAACCAATAAACTACACAGTAGACACCAATGGAGTCCTTGCTGTGAAGACAGCTTTTGTCTGCTTTATACAAATGGAGTCCTTGTTCAATGCAGTGAATTCTCAGTTGTCAAAAGAGATGAGGATGAGAAAATATGGGCGAGCAGAATAACTAAATACTCTAATTGGCTGAAAAAAAATCTATTTAAGATATTGAACTGAAAAAAAAAATTAAAAACAAATCCAATTTTTTTCGTTTCAGTTTTAAATTTGGAAAAAAAAAAACTAAATTAAACCGAACAAAATCAATTTTTTTATATAAAAAATAAAAAAGCCAGAACACTCAGATTCTATTATGTCAAAGTGTGTTAATTATACTAATTCGATATTTTTAAATAAAAACTGAATCCTTGAACTACTGCTACTTTAATTCAGTTCAATTCAAAATTAAAAAAAAAATACCTGATTTTTTTTAAATTTTCAAGTTCAAAGTAGAATCCAATCAACGGATGCTCGCCCCTGCCATGGACGGTGAAAGAGTGAAATTTTCAAAGCAAATTTTAATTATTTCTAGATTTATACGTGTCATCCTTGCACGGCCACGTATTTCATTTCAGCACGTCATGGTGTATTTGAGAATGCAGTTAAAATATACTTCTAAAAAAATTTGTTTTTTATTTAAAATAGTTGTTTTTAGATTATTTTAATACAATAATATTAAAATAAATTTTTAAAAAATATATTATTTTAATACATTCTATAATAAAAACACTCATAGAGATACCATACCTACTCTCTCACACGAGAAGCTGCATAACGTCAAACAATTCAAGATAGAAAAGCTGAAAGGAAAATTTTTGCTTCAATATTAATAAAAAGGTAGAATTGCCATCGGTTTTTCACACCCTTCTAATTGCTCCCATAATCTAGTGTGGTATAAATAACCTCTAGAGATTAGAGTTCTCAACTTGTAATAAAATTGAAGGAACAAATTCAATTACTTTCAAACTCATAACCGGGTTGACATATTAAACTGTCTATGAAACTTCTTATTTCCAAGTATTTACCTGTGGTGCACTTTCATGCTCCAGGTTCCTACCATGAACAGTTTCCGACTCTCACATGATTAAATCCATAAACACCTTCCTCTGTTCTTCTGGTTAGAATCGCACTTCAATTTCAAATCTCACCGTTGCAAAGACATTCTCCACGAAAGAGAATGTGATTTCCTTGACATTTTAATTCTGTAATTGCATCCCAACTCGAATATTTCAGAAGGATCTCGTCTACTTGAAGCTACCTTTCAAAAGGATCTCTACTTGAATTCAATAGAGGGTAAGCAGCTGAAGCAATTCTCCGCCGAAGATTGTATTTCTTTGCAATCACTGGCCTAACATCTTCGACCCCAACCAAGCTCTCCAAAAATGGAAGTAGTGAGAGCAATTCTTTATCTGCACGATCATCAAACCAGCTCTCAATTGGTATACCATTGTCTACTTGGAAGCCAAATGCCTGAAATGAAAACCATCGACCTAGTCAACAATTTCAGCTCTAACAAGTTTCACAAATAGAAACCTGACCCCTCCTAAAAGCCTCAAGCCATTCCACTCCTTAACCTTGCCTCAATTCTCTTCCTTACCTTTTTTCCTTCAACCGATTAGTCAAGCAATTGTTTTTATCTTGGTAAATATCCATGGTTTCTAAAGACAGCTAACACCAACATCTAATGATTTGAATACAATGAAGAAAGAAAACAGAAATCTCATACAATGGCTTAGTGCCATTGCAAAGAATGGTTATTTCAATTCAAAGAGTGTTACTGATTAAACAGTGCAACATCTCCCAAAAATTCTAGTGTTTAGGCAAATCAGCAACAAAATAGTAACGGTTTTCATATTAAGAAGATAGCTTTTATCAATTTTATGCCATGGACAAAATATAATGCCACATGTCCCAAACAACCCCACTCCACACTCCCAAAAACATTACTGAAAAAGGCAAATACCGAGTAAAAGGATGCAGTCTCTCTAAGACCAATCAAATTATGATCCAAGCCATGTAAATCAGAAAGCACTGAAAGAGAAGAATTCTGCAACAGTACCTGGGGAGAGTTGTCAATTATAATAACGTGTGCCAAATCACGACCAAGAACTGACAAATCCTTGAGGTAGTTACCCTCGACAAAAACACAGGATTCACGAAAAACACGATGTCGAAACACTCTCCTCTTTGGATCAAGCACATTTAGAAGTTGTTCTGCATAAATGCTTTGGCTAGCAGTAAATATTATGATCTCAAAAAGACTAGAAACTCTCTCCATGAAATCTCTAAGGTAAGGACGGCACCGAACAAAGACTGTGTGCTGCTGGAGGTTAAAGTTGACAGGAAATGTGAAGTCCGCGTCATCACAAGGTTCAAGTGTGGAGTGCACCAGTGTTTCTGAAATTAAAAATGGCAATCAAGGCTTTCACAATCAGAAACAGATAGGATGCAGGTAGCCAATGGCCAAATATGCATGTTGCACAATATTAAATGGAAAACTGTTGCTTCATAAAACAAGTATGGCAGCTTCGGTTCCAAAAACTTTTCTGGTTAAACAAACTCCTACCTTCCAACAATAAGTTAAAATATAGTTGATGTTCACTTCATCATCATAATCAAAATTACATGCAGCAGATGAGCAGGTACACAGAGAAATCAGAACATTGCATTTCATGAGTCATCTGAACGCAATAATCTCAAGAAAGCTCAGCCATTCACACCGCAATTAATACAACTTGCAAATGAGAATTGCATATGAAATATTGTAAGAAGGCATTCTTTTATTAGAAACAAACAATAACATCAAGAGTCTCCAAAAATGTTATACAAAAACAAACAAACAAAAGGACTCTGCAGCATCCCCTCCACGGATACAAAAGCCAAAAGATTATGAGACAATTACCTCGGCATGATAAAATGAGCAAAAGGAAGAGCTTGGCATCAAGTAAGCCATTAATAAATACACATAAATCACGAGAACAGAATATAAAACAATAAAGTTAAAGATCACGTGTGATAAACATGTTTGTATAAAATTAACATGAAATAAACGTCCAAAATTCTGTACCATCCAGGTCCAAAACAAGAGTTGTAGGAGGACAACTCCGTGTCTGTTTAGGTAGCAGCATAGGCCGAAAAGTGGGGACTACTGATGACAACTCTGGCAGGTTCTTTATAAATAGATAAGGGTCAAAGTCATCAAACTCCTCGTAATCCTCCTCCTCCATGCAAACATCAGTCGACATAGAATCTTGACCATGCTCATCAACACATTCCAGTTTTGAGTTCTTCATTGCAAGATATATAGATGAAACTTCAGAAGGAAGACCAACTCCATTTGAAACTGCAATACCACAAGAATTCACAGTAGTTGCATCAGTAGAGAGCACCTGATCACCATAGTTATCCACATATGAGTTTTTGGCTGATATATTTTTCTCCACTTCTATGACACTATGACAAGTTGTGTTGAGGGAAGTTAATGTGCTCCCATTGTGTTCTCCAAAAAAGGGTTTAAAGGTTTCTTGTGTAAGATGAGCATCCAGCATATCAACCCGGGACTCTCCAGTCCGATACAGTTTGGTGAAGTCAACTAAACAGGAGATTATGCAAAAAAAGAAAGGTATTGTATAAGAAGGAAAAGATAACAGAAGCTTAAATGAATATCCGTTCATGCATATCAGCTTTAAAACAAAAATACTGATTGTCACTCACCTCCATCAGGAATTTCTCCTCCAGCAATCTTAGATATGTGAAAAGCAGGAGAAAATATAGCTTGAACCACACATTGAGCAGCTCCTTCATTACAGCCCTGCAATACAAATTAGCAAATCATATGACAGAATCTTAATGCTTGACATATTGATTATTTTCTTGCTATTTTTCACTCTTTTGATATGCACTTCTGAGAGCTATTTAAAAATAACCAATAAAATTTGATTAGAATAAGAGCATGTCAAGTTTTATATATTCATTGTCAAACCCGAAAAAAAAATCTAAAGCAGGGTTAGAAAGGTGCATAGCACACACAGTTGGTGCAGTTACCTCAGGATCCACCACATCACATCGAGTTGAAGCATCAGAAGCCTTATGATGCACCGAGTTGTATCTAGTATTCAAATTTGTTGCTGCAATAGGCTCCTGATTTTTCATTGGAAGGGTGCCTGCAAAGAGTGTTTGAGGTTGGAGAAACACAATTAAAAAGATCAATGGTTCTTACTAAAATAATAAATGAGAAATTTAATTCTTAATAGCACAATGTGTGATGCTGATTTCCCTAATATTAGAATTTCCTCAGATCCTGACTTTGCAGCAGATACAATGAGGATGAAACTTGATGCTATCAGGAACACAGTCAAGTAAATTATGCAAAAATAATAATAATAATAATAATAATAATACAGTTACATCTTCTTAAACAAATTCATATCCTTTATCACTAAATTCAATATCCTTAAAACGTAAGAGGTGTTATAGGAGGTTATTGGGTGAAGCAACAGCAAGTTAAAATGCTAAATTATGATAACTTAAAAAAGAGAGAAACTTGGGAATTAAGCTTAATTCAGGGACCTAAATTCAATCTAGAATCTGCTAACATTGAGTTGAATTACATTTTGCTTGGGCAGATCAAATTGCTTGACACTGCTAAGTACCGCACAGGTGATGTCAGGTATTGAGTAATGTGTTTTGTTGATTTGGAGTGTTAAGTTCAAAACAGTAGTCAACATTTCACTTTTTTATGCACATGTTTAATTGCAAGAGACTCGCTGCCCCACTCCTCGCCACTGCTGCAAAAGAAAATATCTAAATCTGACACTTTATTACAATCTCCATGAAAAAGTCAACCTATTGTGTTCTGTGCAAGCATGCATTAACTGGAAATATGAAAAGGTAGCAACATATTACATTTCTGCTTTCTAGCTGAAGATGTAATTAGTTCTGAAACTTTCTCTGCGACTTGCACATTTTCAGACAGTTTCTTCTGAGCTCTTGAAATCCTAGGACTTGCAAGCTCTCTTGAAGCATTTCTTCCACAAATTCTTTTCTTAGTTTGCATTTCAACAGGAAGATTGTCCCAGACTTGAAGCTATTCCACCTTACTCAGCTCCAGCAGAAAAAACCAAAAATTGGAGATACAGTCCTGACCGGAGCACCCTGTACTGTGAATCAGTCAGAGACTTTTTAGATTCTCAAGTCAAGGTCAACCAGCTATAACTTTATGCACGCTAATATCTACAACTACACAGTCTCGTGAAAAAATGAAGCAAAAAGAACGATCAAAATGGATCTTCTTAAGCATGAAAAGAGTTGGTTTTTATCACTATATAAATATCTTCCAATGCAACACACAAAGCAGATTATTGATGGTGAAGTGGAAGATTCCCACTACAAATGAAAGGATACATTGCAGCCTTGTATACACAAAATATAGACTTTGTCAGATTTTGGCAGCAAAATTACACTGATAACAGATTAAAGTAGGATTTTGAATTCAGAAAGACTGGTTAAAGGCATGATGTTAAACCAACATATCCAAATACAAATCACGGATTAAAGAAAACCCCATCAAAAATACATTTTCCTAAGCTTCAGACTATTTAGCTTTAAACTTTAGGTTAAAGATGAGTCAAAAATTAAAACTTTAGAATCTCAAACTCCGAAAAACCAGACGAAGATTGCATTCATTATACACTGAAGTCTATACAAACAAGATAACATTTTGAAATCTACACTACAAATAAGTGGGCACCTTTTATTTTCAATACATACAGTATAAATTCCCTAAACCGATTTCAAAAAACTGCTTAAAATTGAGAATCAAATGCATGCAATTGCAGAAACCCGTAGCCCTGGACCCCTCCACTTCAAAATCACCAAATTCCAATTCCAGCATGCCAAACTCCAAAACACCATCAGTAAACAAACAAAACCCCTAAAAAAATAAATCAGCCATTCAAAACATCAAGTTCATAAACTTAACGAACAATATCAAAAAAAAAAACAGAGAGAGAGAGAGAGAGAGACAAGTAGTTGAGAGCTAAAAACGAGCAGTAATAAGAGAAGCTTACCTGATAAGTTAAAATCGAGCATGAAAAATTTGGCTGCGAAATTAAAGAAATGAAGGAGAGCCGGTGAAGTAAAATAATTACCAGTAAAACCCTAGATTTTAAGAATCAAAGAAGAGTGAAAGAGTTGAGAAATTTGGCTTTGGCTAGGGGGGTTTGTTTTTATTTTAATTTTTGAACAAGTTCTTATTTCCCTCCAAGGATTTTAAAAGAGAGGGAAACCATGAAAGGTTGAAAAAACTTTTTATATATATATTATTGTCAGAGACCAAACCTAGCTGCGAGTTTTTCTCTCTGTTTGTGCGTATATTCATCAGGTATTTAATTTAAAAAAAGAAAAAAATAGAGAAAAAGACAAAAACAGTGAAAAAGACAAAATATTATAATTTGAAGTTTGTGAGAGATTCCTTACTCGCGAAAGATAGTGCAATGACTCTACTCGCTGCAAATAGGAGACAAGCGGGTGAGAGTTGGAAACTTTAACAGGTAAATTATAAATTAGGCCCTCTAGTTTAGATAAATGACTTGATTAGTCCTCCTTATCTTAAGAACTAGTCATTTATTTTCTTAACAATGTTGAATGTATTTAATTTAATATTAATTTGTTTTAAAAAATATTATTCTATATTTAATATTTCAAATAATACATATTTATGTTTTAATTTATATATTTAAAAAACAAATTAGAAAACAATAAAAAGTAATTATTTTTAAGACAGGGGAGTAATAAATAGGGATTAATTTATAATTTAGTTAGTTGGAGCAGCGCATTCCAATTTATTTGATATTATGGTAGCTTTTGTGGTTGTGATTTGAAAAATATTGTTTTATAAAAAGTACTTTTAGTTGAGGTTAGTTTGGTATTTATATATGTTTGGTTAAAACTGTAATTGAAATTAAAGTTGAACAAAAGGTAATTTAATGTGTTTGGCTAAGAATGCTTTTTAAATTAAGGTTATAAAATAATTAAAAAAGAAATATATTAATATTAATAATTTTTAATTTAAATATTATAAATTTAACTACTGTTATTACATAATGAAATAAATAATATTTTATATAAAATATTTTTTAAAATCAAAGACTATTTTGTAAATAACACAGAAATTCAAGGGTCCAATTGCATAGATCGAGGGGCGAAATTAAGAAAAGAGAAATTTTCAAAGACAAGGGCTTGATTGCAAGACATCGGAACTTCAAGGGCAAAATTGAAGATGACCATTTTGGCCTAAAACGACACCGTTCAAATCAACTGTTCATTCTCCCCTTCCACTAAAGTCGAGGAAAACTTACGCGAGAAATTCGCCGAAACAGTATCGGCCATATCCAGTCCCCTCACCAATCTCACCAAAACCAAGCCAGATCATAGGCCGGATTGTCAACCACAAATCTCACAGTTGGTTCAGCTCCCCTTGCCCCAGGATGCACCCTTAGCATTAAGGAAACCCATCACCAACAGTCCAATAATGACAGGACTGTTGGTGTTCTCATCCCGCCAAACACAGAGCAAATTTAAAACAGTAATTATCTTCATACATGATCACCATCCCAAGAAGATAAGGATGAAATTTCTTTTGACGTTTAGGCCTATAAAAAGAAGGGGACGAGAGAGGAAGCTAGAGAGATAGAAAAAGAAAAAGAAAAAGAAAGAGCAAGACAGAGGAGAGGGATTTTTGCTTTCCTTCAGAACTCCAGCAACAATCATCAAGGGAATTTTTGCTTTCCCTCACAACAGATTTCGGTAACCCAACTAGCCAAACGAGCATCATCGCCTCACGACCTCGTCTCCAACAATAGACATCCTTCTCCAGCAATTTACTTAAGTTAATAGTGGAGAAGAAAGGAAGCAGCTTCGAGCTGCTTTCAGCGGCACTGCGTTTAAAACGCAAATTATGGGGGGTCTTATAAACAGTAAATAACGTTTTATCAATTACCAAACGATTGTATCAGTGCGTTTAGAAGAAATATAAACGTGCCCGCAGAGACAAATCTAAGATTAGGAAATATCCTGCTTTTTTTCTTGACTTTGCTAGCTTTACGACGGCGTCGTTTAAGGAATTGCTTGGGTTACTAGGAAATTTATTTACGAGCGAGAAAAAAAAGTGGTGGGAGGGAGATTTTTATTTTATTTTATTTTAGTTTTATTGGATTCCGTTTCTGGCCCGTGATGCACTGTGAATTTGCCTGGATTTATGAAGAAGGGTGTCTTTTTTTTTTTGGAATTCTAAATTTGTTCCTGCCTCGTGTGGTATTTCCCACTTGGATCCGAAATTAAAATAAGGTTTCCAGTTGTGGCCCTCTTTTTTTTTTTTTTTTGGAAGCCAGCTTAGTGCCTATTAGGAGATTAATAAAGATAGAATTTTTAACTTAAAAATAACATTTTTTTATATTATTATATTAAAACAATCTAAAAATATTAAAAATAAATAATTTAATGTAAAAATAAAATTTAAAAATTAATGAAACAATTGTTATCCTTGATTATGTTTTTTATTTTTTGGCATTTTCATTTAATTTTAATCCTCTCCTGGTCGGAAAAAAAAATGGTAAGCTTCTTTGTATATTTCATTTTTTGTGATCTTGTTTTCTTGGTTTAAAAAATTGATTCTTAGATGCAATGCAGTGATAGTATATAACTCGTTTCTGTTTGTTTTTGCGTTTCAATAAGTTTTTGAAAAAAATTAAAAAAAAAATATTTTATTTGCTTCAAATTAATATTTTTTGGTGTTTTTGGATCATTTTGATGCGCTGATCTTAAAAGTGATTTTTAAAAAATAAAAAAAATATTATCTTGATACATTTCCAAGTAAAAAACACTTTAAAAAACAACCGCAACCACACTCTCAAACACGCTATTAGACTTTTCTTACACTGTGTGTACTATTTTATATTATATTATTTTGTTCTTCCCTCTCTAATTTGGTTGTTTATGAGTCCATTATTGTTGTTTCTGGGTTTATGATACGGACAATGTAATAAAAAAGATACTTTTGAGGTGGACTTGAAGATGGAAATTTAAAAACTACAGAGACAAAGGGACCAAATCAAGACATGGATTAGTGAGATGAAGGATAATAAGGTCACCCCTCTTCTTTTTTATCTTCTGCTTATTGTGTTTTAATCATTTTTATTTTCTAAATCAAGACATGTGTTTTTATTGGTTTTGCCATTTTTTACCAATAAAAAAAATCAAGTCAAATCAAAATAAATCAATTTAAATCGTTTTTAGTTTGGTTGTGTTCTAAATCTAAATAAAAATAGTTTGATTATATTTTTCAAATAAAAAATCATTCACCCCTGATTATACTATATATATATATATTTTTTTTTCTTGTATAGGTCTTCTCTGTGTTAAGTTTCACCGACCTCGCATGGACTCTACGTGATTATTTATTTTTGCATTTTAAAAGTATTTTTGAAAAAAATTATTATTTTTATTTCAAATTATTTTTTGTATTTTTTTATTATTTTCATGATGCTGGTATTAAAAAAAATTAAAATATTAATTTAATATATTTTTAAATAAAAAATACATTAAAAAATAACCACCAGTGTTCAACTTTGAAACGTTAGAGTTTCGGATTTTGCAATAGCAGCCCGTATTTTAATTACTGAAAAATCAAAGGGCTACCTTGCAAACACATTAACGTTCTGAAAGTTTTTGTGTAATCATTGCAATGCCTCGTGGGAAGAATCTTTTATGAAATTTTGAAACTGGAGTTGATGCCTTTTCAAGCACCGCTGAGGCCTGAAAGCTCCAGCCGTCCACAGATCAGCTTCGACTTTGAATCGCAGGCTCTCACGTGGCGGACGTGTCATATGCCTCGCATGATCCTGGTTTTTGTCACGCCATGAGCTCGTGGAGAAGAAATTCAGGCCTAGCTTGCCATTTCAGTTTAGCTCGGGCTATAAGTTAGTCTACTAGCGTGTTTGGCAGTGTGGTAATGGTTGTTTTTCAAATAATTTTTCGTGCCGAAATACATGTCAATGATGTTTTTTCATTTTTTAAAAATCATTTTTGACATCAGCACATCAAAACGATCCAAAAAGTACAAACCACACTCAATTTTAGCAAAAAAAAAAACAAAAAAAATTTAAAATTTGATCAAACGCAGGTTCAACCGCAGAGCCAAACAGGCTCTACAAGCTCAAATTATTAAATGCTTCTAATTATTGCATCACAATAAACTGTCTCATCTTTATGTATTTTAACTCACAATTACCAATAATATAGCACAAATATAATTTGCAAAATACGATACTTTTTAAAAAAGTAAAATAGATATTATAGTTTTCTACAAAACAAAATATTAAAAGAACTTCTCTTAGACTCTGATTGGTAACGAGGTTGCGTCTATGTTTTATTTAAAACGCAGATGCAACTTGTTTGGTAAAGAAAAATACACAGTTTACGCAGATGCATCCTACATGTTTTTGCATCTGAGACGCGGGAAAAGGAAAAGCAGCAAAATGCTGCTTCTTGCGCACTGTTCACGTTAAATAGCATGAATAGTGCAACATACACTGTTTACGTGAACAATGTATGCTACACTCTCATGCTAATTAATTAGCATGAACAGTGTAGCATACACTGTTATGCTACGCTGTTTACTGAACAGTGTAGCCAGCTCTACTGTTCTGATCGGACCGGTTTCGGTTCAAAACTTAAAATGCATTGAACTAGGTATGATCTAGTAAAATAAAAAATAAAAATTATTTTTAAATTTGTAATTGTGTTTTATTCGAAAAATTAGTGTTTAACATTATTCAATGACACTGCATAAATTAGACAGAGATCGCTTGATGACGTAGCATTTGCAAAAATTGATCGCAATCCCAATTTTGTTCCTTATTATATTTTACTTGATGATGTTGCACGCTTAAGAAACAAAAAAAAAACTGAAGTCTTTGTCGCAAGTATTTCATACGTAATGGAATTGTAGAATGTTTAATGAAACAATAAAAATGATTTTATATAAAGTATTATTTATTTCATGATATAATAAGAATAGTTAAATATACAATATTTAAATTAAAAACCATCAATATTAATATATATTTTTAAAATTATTTATAACCTCAATTTCAAAAGCATTATTAACCAAACACATTAAACTATTTTTTGCTCAACCTCAATTTCAACCACAGTTTTAACCAAACATACATAAATACCAAATCAATCTCAACCAAAAGTACTTTTTATAAAACAATTTTTTTCAAACCACAACCACAACAGCTGCCACAATACCAAACACACTTGAGACTCGTAGTTTTGAACATCGGTCCGGCCCGACAGGTCGATCCGGGACTCAGCTGATCCAGGACTGGAATCAGGCCGGGTTTAAGAAAAAATAGGGGAAGTCATAACCGGGGGTGACCTGGCTGACCCGGTGAAAAACCCGTTGAGTATTTTTTTATTTTTTACCAAAACGACGTCGATTATTAGGTCGGGTTTCAAAACTCTGCCCATTCTTCTATTATTTATTCTCTTGTCTCTTTTTTTCTCTCCTCTCATCAGTTTTCAAGTCCAACCCTCTTCAAAATACTAAAGTAATTTTTATTATATCAAGTTGGATCTTCATTGTTTTATTGTTATTTTTGTTTTAATTTCATCATTCACTAATGGAGTTGTTGGGAATTGAATTTCATTTGTTTTTCTACTTTCTACAAGGTAATACTAATCTCACGATAAAATTAAAAAACAAATAAATCAAATTCGATACAGTTTAAATATCAATGACCACTTTATAAATTTAAAAGATTATCACACCTTTTGAGGTGGAGGAGAGGGAAATTAGGAGATGAGAAAATTATCTTAGGACCTCCTCTGTGCAATGGGTGCCGACACACGCTGTCTCACCGGGTAGAGAGTGGTGGCAATCGGAAGGTACCGCATGTGCCACCTAAAGGGTATGGGGCCAATGTTTTTAAAAAAAAAATTATAAAAAAACTAGAACACTTTTGATCTCACTCGATAATTGTAAGAAAATCAAGGTGAAAAAAAAAATAAATGCCCACTGACCTTAGTCAAAACAAGTTTAATCTTTAGATACTATGCGGTAATTACACTAAAAAATATAACAAAGCTTATTGGACATCAGTTGTGCTTTTTTTAAAACCGCATGGGCATAATCATATTATGCAATAAATATATGAAAATACAATTTTATCTCAGAATGTATGTCAGTTCTTTGGTTTGTAAAGGGTAAAACAGTTATTTTATTATAAATTGCACGGTTCACAATTTACGATAAAACAATAATGACCTTTAGCTTCATGTATGATGTACAATGAAAAGGGAAAGCATAAAAAAAGCTTTTTGAAGTGCCTCTTGTTATTTTACCTCGTTTATATTCTGCTCCCTGTGATTTGGATATGTTCAATTTAGTCCTGATACATTTTTTATTTTCTAAAAATGGTTTTATTCTATTATTTAGTTGGATGTTTACGCCGAACACACAATCTGACTTCTTTACACAATCTAGGAGGGAAGTAGATTATTATAATTTACAAATAACCACACCACACCACACGATACCATACGCCTAAAAACAACCAACCACTAAGTTTTCTGATCAAAATCGGCAACTTTGCTCCATGGAACCACATGGCATTCCAGTGGCCTTTTCATTTCGAGAGAGAGCCTCAAACACTCGGAAAGATCCACAGGCTTGGCGGGTAGCCACTTGTACTCGTGTAAAAGCCGTGCTAGCCAGAGGTGCACCGTGGCTAACCCAAGTGCCTTGCCTGGACACACCCTGCGCCCTGACCCGAAAGGTGCAAGCCTCAAGTCTGAACCCATTATCAACACATCCTCTTCCATGAACCGGTCTGGATTGAAGGCCCACGGATCCCTCCAAATGGACGGGTCGTGTGTTATGGCCCACATGTTGACCATTGCTGTTGTGCCAGCTGGGATAGACATTTTGTCCACGTGCACATCATGGATGGCAAGGCGGGCCCACGAGAGAAGTGGGCCAGGTGGGTGCAGTCGTAGGACTTCCTTGACTATTGCTTGGAGGTAGGGTAGATTAGGGATGTCAGAATCTTGCACTCGCCTGTGATTGCCGATGAACTTTTCAAGCTCTTGCTGGGCCTTAGCTTGGATCTCTGGGTGCAACACCATCCTCGCCATGATCCACTCGAGAAGTATAGCAACTGTGTCTGTTCCTCGAAATATCATCTCCTGCGCATGTTGCCCGACAAAGTTCTTGTTGTGAGTTACTTTTGGCACATATCAAAATACGAGGTATGTTTATTTTATAGTCATTTGTGCAGCTAGGAGCAATTGCCTCCTAAGAAGTAAAAAGCAAAGGAAAACGTGGAGCCACAAGTGAATTGATAATGTTCTGTGAGTCAATGGACGAAGAGGTGTGGATAAAAAGGGAGGTAGACTGAGACTCTAGCAGTAAAATGTTGTTTTTCAAGATCATAATGGTTGTTTTCAAATCTTGAAAAGAAGACAAGGAACCTTTTAAATTCCTTAAATATAGAATAGTTAAGAATCTATCAAATAAAGGGACTGAAAAGGATGTGCAGTGCAGGAAGGACCTCGCTCGCTAGTGGGGAGTCATTGGGGAATCAAAGAGGTGAGAAAACGATCGTCACTCATCATTTACATCGTTCAAGAAAAAAGACAAAACACGGGCGAGGGTTTTCAGATATTTCATCAAGATATTTTAGATTTCAGACATTTTTTTTTTTTTTTTTTTTTTACTTCTCACGCTCGAGACATCGTAGAATTTCAGCCACGCAGCATCTCAACGTTCCTCGTTTTTTTTTTTTTTTTTTATAAATGCTAAAGTTTAATAAAATCGTATATTCTAGGAAAGAACATGCTTGCTTTCTTAATTATTAGATTACAAAATTAAGAAAAATTATGGGCGTATTAAGTAGCAAGAAATTGCAAAACGTGTTCATTTGTTGAAATAAAAACAAATTTTCCATCTAAAAAATAAATTAAAAAAAAACACGTCAAGATTACAATTATTCTTCATAAAAAATCAAAATCATAATCTACAATAGTCCTCTCAATATTTTATATATATGATAATCTAATTATAAAATATGAGTTTTATTCCATTCAATTAAAGAATTATCATGAAAAAGTTATATTGTTAAATAAAAAAAACATCTATTCTAGATTTATAGAAAAAATTAAATTAATGACACTAACTAAATATAAAAAAATAAAAAATAATCTTTTACATTGCTAATAGGTGTTTGTATACAAAATAAAAAAAATATTATTCATGTCGTTTTTTAATTTGAAAAATAGTGAAAAAAAACTAAGAAGAACCTCTAAAATATATTTTTGAAACTCGTAAAAAATCTCAAAAATTGAAATATTAGCTTGAACAGGAAGTTCCAATTTTTTTTTTTCTGGCTTCAGACTGCAAAAAATTAAAGTATTACTACATTCCTTAGCATCCCATGTATTTCTTATAATATTCTCGCTGAGGTTTTAATTAGTTTAGAAACCAAACTTAATTAACAATAATTTATATTTAATTTACAGCAGCCTTTGTACTATTTAAAGTGTATTTATCGGGGAATAACATATAGTTTTAGAAATGAGAAGGCTAAATGTCAATATCACTGTTTTCACACAAAATTAATTCAGGAACGGAAAGTAATTAATTTGTCAGTTTTTTTTTATGCCAAATGATTAGTTTAATTTATTTTGAAAATAATGAGAGAGAAAAGGGAGAGCTTGTTTACCCACAAAAGAGGAACCATATCTGATTCGTCCAACCGCTCTTGCTCGGGCAAAGACAACAAAGCACTAAGAAAGTCAGTACGACTCCTGAAGTCTCCAGCTCTTTTTCTTTCCCTCACAATTTGACCCACAAGACTATTGACCTTGCCAGCCAGCTTATAACACCTTCTCTTCACCCCATAAAAGTCTAAAAACCTTAGTGGAAAATAGTCCTCCAAATTAAATCTTGAAACCAAGTCAAATCCTTCTTGAGCCATGAACCCTAACTCCTCCCTTTTTACATGGACATCACTGCCAAGAACACTCTCCAGTACATTGCTTAATGAACTTTTTTGTAATATCCCTCTTAGCACAACAGCCCGTCTCTCCTTCATCTCCCCACTCACTTCCGCCAACATTTCATTAGCTAAACGTTGCCTAAGTGGCTCTAGACCAGAGATTTTCTTAGGGGAAAACATATGATTTGCAGCAATTCTACGTAAGTGTCGCCAATAGTCCCCGGATGGAGCAAAGCCAATGGCACGCTCAAACATTAACAAACGAGCTGATTCCTTTACAGGACGGTCAGCGAAAGAAGACCCCCATAGGATTTCCCTGGCCGTGTCTGGGTGGCTACTAATGATCACACGAGTTGTGCCTAGACTAAATGCCATAAGCTTAGTTGCACCTAACGAGGTAGCCATGCTAGCTAGTTTTCGATGAGCAAGTGAACCCATTTGAGGTAGAGTGCCGAATACAGGCCAGCCAATTGGACCCCGGAACTTTGAAGGGTTTTGATTGTCGTGATGGTTTCTCCATGCAAAACCTCCAGGGACTAACCAATAGTTTATAGAGAGAGCAAAAGAAGAGAATAATGAGAGTAAAAGGACAGTGATAGGCCATGGAGTTTGGTGGGTGATGATGGCCAGGAAAAAGAGCAAGAAAGAAAGGTTGGCTAGCAAGGACATCATTTCTGAAACTGTTAATTTGGAGGTGATGATTGATTGCCAAAAAAGGGTCTTTCTTTGAAGAAAAGCAATTAGAATTGTGTAGAGAAAGACGTTTGTCATGGGAGGATCTTGTGTAGGTCGATATGTATATATATAGTAGTGGAAAGTTGATTCTGGTTAAATCTTGTGGCTGTTTTTCTACCCTTGATTAGTGGCTAAGCATGACTCGTGGTTATGAGCTAAGCATTTTTCTTTATAAATATTAGGCGCCGGCGAGCTAAATCTACCAGGGTTTATTTAGTAATGCCGTTGGTGCCTGCTTTGTCAGTATTCAGTTTCTGTCTTAACTTTTCTTGCACCGAAAAAAAAAAGATCTCTTAAATATAAAACCTGCCCAAAATTATAATTACTTTGTGTTGAAATTTATTTGACCTCTTAATTTATTAAAGAAGCAATGAATTAATAAGATTTAAATTTGTGATTAGTTGATCAGAGTAACTCTGATATCATAGTAAAAGTGTGTTTGACATTTTATTGAATACAAAAGCAGGAAGAAAACTTATCAGATGATAAAAGGTTAATATAGTCTTTTCGAAGAGATCTCAGACTTCAATAAATTTTTAAGATTTGTTTAATATATAGTTTGTCCTAATTGCTAATTATTCTCCATTAATTAAAACATATATAGCAAGGACTCTAAGTTTCAATCATGCACAGTAATTAATTATACGTACTACTTATGAAATGGTACCTGATCAAATACAAGAATATTATTGATAGGTAAAAATAATGTTTGACAAGTTCAAATATATTATTAACTTCTTTTCTCTTTTGAAAACTATAACCCACTTGAATAATTTGGACATAGAGTTTTTTTTTTTTCAAAAGTGTTTTTTTTAATATATATATATTGTTTTAAATTAATTTGTTTTTATATTTTTATATTGTTTTAATATGTTAATTTCAAAAATAAATTTTAAAAAATAAAAAAAATATTATTTTAATATATTTTTAAACAAAAAATAATTATTATATTAATACCAAATAGACAATATATAGTCCCCTGAGCTGCTCTTCCTGCTTCTCTTATTAAATATTTTTGTAGTTTTCAAGAAGCTTCAATGTTATCCTCGACCACTAAAATGCTAATTAAATCTGGTGGCAAATCCATTTTAAAGTTTTTTTTTAGTTATTTAGATTTTTATGTGTTTTTAGTTGTGAGATATTATCACATGTAGAGATATTTAAGAGGAAAGAGGAGTAAAAGAAAAGGACAAAAAAGTGAAAGCGTTTGTACATGTGATAATGAAACGCACGGTTTATATTTTTTTTTAGTTATTCAGAAAAGATTTGAGCTCACGATCTCTTAAAAAGAAAAAAAGAAAAAAGAGACTGATATCAACTGAATTATATAACTTTTCCCATTATTAAAGTAAATACAGTCTTAATTATGGTTATTTTTTAAAGTATTTTTTATTTAGAAATATATTAAAATAATATTTTTTTATTTTTAAAAAATTATTTTTGATATCAACGCATCAAAATAATTTAAAAATACTATAAAAATATTAATTTAAAATACAAAATAAATTTAATTTTTTTCAAAAACTTTCATAAAATATAAAAATAAATACTGCACAAAGGACACACCAATTCTAATTGTCTGCAATGCAACACGCACCATTTTCATTTTATTCAATCAGGTACAAGTATGGATGTTTCTCAAATGTAATGCAATTATGCGCCACCTGATTCGCGGCAGACAGCCATTGACTTTTATTTAAGGTTTTATAATACATTCTACATATGTTTTTTAAAAATATTTTTTATTTAAAAATATATTATTTTTTATATTAACATATTAAAAACATTATAAAATTATAAAAAAACATCAATTTAATATTTTTTATAGTTAAATATATTTTAAAAAAATATTAAAAAACAAAAATTATATCACTTTCAAATATTAATAATATGTTTCCGTTTGTGTTCAAATATACTATTTTAAATTTTTATTTATTTATTTTAGATTATTTTAATGTGTTAATATTAAAAATAAAATTTAATAAAAAAAATTATTTTAATATATTTTAAAATAAAAAAACTTTAAAAAATAACAATTATTACACATCATCACTGCAACTTTCATTTAGACCCCGTTTGTTTGCTGGAAAGTAGTTTCCTTTTGAAAAGTGAATTTCGGGAAAGTGAATTATTTTCTGATGTTTGGTAGTGTAATGGAAAATAAGTTGGAAAACACTTTCCAGCGTTTGGTTATGTCATGGAAAATGAGCTGAAAAATATCTTATTAATGTTTTATTTTTCTCAAGTTTATTAAAATAATGAGGAACAAATCTTACAAATTAAAAAGTTAAATGAGAATGAAATTAAAAAATATATAATTTCATAAATTATTTCAAATAAAATAAATAATAATCAAAATAATAGAGATCAAATCTAAAAAATAAAAAAAATAAAAGATGAAGAAATTAAAATAATAATAATTAACATTTCATAAATTATTTCAAATAAAATAAGTAACAATCAAAAGAATGAGAACCAGATTTGATACATAAAAAATTTCAATAAAAAAATGATAAGGAAAAAGCAAATGAGAATTAAAAAAATGAGAATTAAAGTTAATATAAAAATTAAATTTTAAGAGATGAAATTGAAAAATAAATATTAAAACTAAAATATATATAGTAATCAAAAGTTTGATGACCAAATTTGATATAATCAGCAAATAATATGATATTTTTAAATTTTTCACAACTTCCGGAAAGTGTTTTCCGTCCAAATTTTTCAGGAAAACACTTTTATAAAAATCAAGCTAAATTTTTCTTTGACTATAAAATATTTTCTGTTATTAACTTTTTTAATAATAAATAAACAAAGAAAAATTTAAAAAATAATTTTCCAGAAAATAATTTCTAGCAAACGCCTTAAAGTTTGCAGCTCGGAACAGGTCAAGGTCAGAATCTTGGCAAGTCATGTTAATAAATTTATAGGAATAAAAGTAAAATATGCCCTACATCAATCTTTAAAGTACATGATCTTGTATATATTATAATAATATAATAATAGCGCTCACTCATGCCCAACTCGTCAACTAGCTAGCTAGGAGCTGAGGTTCTTATGGTTATGGGACATATCTAAGCTTCTCTTGGACCCCATCATAAGCTTTGGATGCTGGGAGAAAGAAAGGCATGTTGCCGCACTAGAACCAGTGAATTATATGCTGAGATTTCTTTATTTCTTGTATATGGATTTAGAGTTAATTTTTTATTGTTGGATTCATGATTTTTTGTATAATTATTTTTTTAAGTTAATTTAGTTTGTATATATATATTGCTCTCTCCTCGTGTTTTAAATATTAAAAAACATAAAAGTATTTTCTTTATATTTATAAACATAGTGTCATGACAATTTAGATCACATATTCACTGTCATATTAAATAATTTTACCAATAAAACTTTTTGTTGGTATTTACTTTCACGGTCTGTCGGTATGTATTTTCCTGACAAGACCATGGACAAAAACAATCTATCAGAAAATCCTCGTCGGTAATTTATGGTTTGTTTGTGAGTCCATCGGTAATAAATTTACCGATGGATTTACAGACAAACAAAGCACGCCAACAAGAAAACCGTATGTAATTTCATTTGTGTTTTTTAATTTTCTATTGGTATATCTGTAGGTAAATATAACTCGTCACTAATAAAATATCATCTATAATTCAGTCGGAGAGTTAACAGTAGTAGTGACATTTACAATAATTCTTTTCTAACTCTCTGGAATATACACACGAAAGTGTTCCATCGATAACCCCGTCAGTAATAATTTAAAATATATATTTTAAAAAATATATTGAACATAAGTAGAAAAATAATTAAAATATATTAAAATCAAATAAAAATAAAATATATAAAAAGAAATTAAAATAATATAAAAATAAATATTTATTACAAAGTTAAATATTCTTAGGTTCAAATACAATAAATCTAAAATAAAGGCGGCACTGGAGGAGGAGGAGGAGGCTAGTTGTCGCTGGGACCGTGCGACCAATAAGGAGGAGCACATGGATCACCCATATATATGTGATCTCATCACCATTAACACTCAACATAATTATTTATAATCCGCAGATAGTCGTTCATATTTTTCATCAAGATGAGTTGTTCGATCTTGTACTCATTGGTCTAACATCGCCGCGAACTCTAGAGCTTGAATGCTCAAAACTGACTGCAAACATCCAGTGTTGGAAACATTACGAGCCATTCGCAAGTTTTTGGTCGTACTGTTAGAGATTTTGTACACCTAATTTATACCGGGCTCACCAGACGATCCTACCTCCAACCACAAATTTGAATCCATATCCGGATGGGTCGAATGATCGTCCTCATATCTTTCCTTCAAGCAACTGTTATATGCATCATGAAAAGGAAAAAAATCATTAAATTGAAGGAAATTATATTTAATAAAAAAAAGGTTGAAAACCAACATACTACAAAGTGCTGAGCTTGGCTATCTATGGACTGCTACATCTCTTTTTGACGGTCATCACTCAACACATGCATTTCAACAAAAAAGCTTTATCGGGCTTGGCTCGGATCCAAGACTGTCTGCAAGATAAAAATATTATCAGTTAAATATATTTATAAAAAAATAAAAGAAAGGATGTAAAAAAAAATATATCTTATCATCTGCTTTGCATGCAAAAAAAACAAAATGGAGTAATCGGTGTGTGTGGTAACAAAATCGTGAACATGTCGGTGCCGGTTCTCTGCATCGGACTGTGACCGTTGCATGAAGTGCGCGGACGTCGCGTGTTGAATGTATTTCGCCCATACAACCTCTGAGATATATGGCGGTCTAAAATCCTTCCAAACCACCACGTCATTCCAGGCTGGAAGCTCGCTTTCTATCGCATATTTTTTTTCTTTCTTTTGAGCCTTGTACCAAAAATCACGCAACCTATATGTTACCAATAAATTATTTGTTAGTAAATAAAAAATAAAATTTTAATATATGAAAAAAATATCCTAATTTTGATTTTACTTAGTTGTTGTGTGATTTTCTTAAATCTTCCTCGCAATATTATTATCAGCCTTTTCCCATTCAAAATTTTTCTTGCAGTAAAAATTTATAAAATGGATAATTTAGTAATTTCAATAAACTAACCGAATTAACATGATAATTTTTTTATTTAAGTTAATATTTTGGAAATCTTGAAAACCGTGCATCGACCTACGATTTCCATTCAGGATGTTTGGAAACATGGTTCCATTGAAACAATGGAATTTCTATCGACGATTTAAAGATCAATGTTATTGTTTTTGCAGCGTTAATGTTTGTAAATCTGAAATTGTATTTTTTAAATAAAATTATTTTATTTTATAATATAAAAATGTTAAATATTACCAAGTCATAAATTAAATATCATCGACGGAATGACCGACATCATTATCTCGTCAGTTACTCTGTCGGTAAAAATACCACGTCATCATATGATTTGTTTTTTTTTGAATCCCACTATAATAACGTCCATAATTTCATCAGTATATACCAAGAAATTTTTTCTATTGGTATATTTAAGGATGTACTTTACTATCGGATTAATTCTGTCGGTAAAAGTTACACGTTATTGTACTGTTTAGATTTTTTTATCCATTATTTTTCCACTGCAATCACCGATGGAAAAATTCTATTTGTGTAGTTGTTTGAAAAAAAAAAACAGTTGAGCAAGATTACTATATTTGTATTATACGTAGATAAAATAACGGTTTATGAAGACTACCTGGCAAAAAAAAATTGAAGTGAAAAATCTAGGCACTTGAAGATATTTTACTATAATTAAAGTTTTTCGATCTTGACAAGGAATTTTTTTTGTTTCAAGGAAAATATATATGCTTCAGATATTTTATAATAGACTAGTTGATACACTAGTAGAATGAGTTTTAAAACTATATATTGATTCCAATCATATGATGAAGAAAGATAATAAAGATTTGTAGAGAGATTAATATTCTTAGGTCCTGTTTGTTTCTGCGTTTCAAAAGCGCTTTTGACAAAATTTGAAAATTTGTTATTTTTTTATTAACTTGAAATTAATATGTTTTTAGTGTTTTCAAATCATTTTGATGTGCTGATGTCAAAAATAATTTTTAAAAAATAAAAAAAAATCATTGGCATGCATTTTGGTACGAAAAACTATTTGAAAAGCAACCGCAACCACACTGCCAAACAAAAGTATTGTTGGTCACTTTATGCATAATTCAACATCAATATACGAGTACAATTATATATGCTTATTTTATGATATCTGAAGGCTGCACTTGGAAATATAATTTTGATTGCTGAAAATGCAAATTATCTAAGCACGAATGCATGCACTAAAGCTGACTAGGCTAGAGTAGAACTAGATGATATATGTAATATGCTTGGACTTACTTTATCTTCATACATGGTAATGTCATTGCATGGAGAAGTGCAAATTGCACGAAGAAGTGCAAAAGCTGATTGCGGAGATATGACTCTTGCAATTTATAGTAGACAAGACATGATTAATATATCTTTTCTCTTAATATAGCTAGAAAAAGTTTTGCTAGTTTATTTTTTTTAATTTGAAATTATTATTTAAAACAATTAAAATCTTCTTAATATACATAAATAATATATTTTTAAAATTACTTGATAAAAATTTAGAGTATTGTAATAGTTTATACTTTCTGCTCAACCAAAAAAAAAAAAAAATCATTGTGTTAGTTAAACAGCTTTTGCTTTTTTGCATCGAGTCCTATGCGTAATTGTGTTTCAAACATTGATTTAGTAAAAGTTAAAATAATATATTTTTTATTTATATAAAAATATTTTTAAATAAAAATTAGTTTAAAAAATAATATCTATCACAAGCCTAAACAGGTGTCTAACCGTTTGGTATTGTGGTTGGAACTGTGTTTTGTTCAAACCACAATTTATAACCGTTTGGTAAACATTTTGAACACAGATTTTGGAGACGGGTCTCACTAAAAATTGAGTTTGTACTGCCGGTTTTGATGAAGCAAAAAATGACTGCTTTTCACTTATGCCCACCTATTGCCAAGAGAAGGAAAAAACTCAAGAGCCCACCCAATTTGTTGTTTGCTTCCTTCCTTCAGCTCAAGCAGGAGTTTTTAATATTTCTTTGGCAATCATCATCATCTGAACACTGCCAAGTGGATTAATTCACTTTGCACTATTCACGTGAACAGTGCTAGGTGAATTAATATACGGGTCACTGTTCACATGAACAGTGACTCCACTGTTTATTGAACCGCGTCTGACCTGAAAAAAAAATTCAATTTTTTTTAATTGTGTTTTACTCAAAAATCAGTATTTAATATTATTCAATAACATTACATAAATTGGAAGGACATCGCATGATGACGTAGCATCTGTAGAATTTGATCGCAATTCTAATTTTATTTCTGATGATATTTTACCTGATTTTGTTGCAAGCTCAAAAAACCATGAAAACTGTAGTCCTTATCGGATGAATTTCGTACGTGATGAAATTATAGATAAGTTAATTGAACAATTAAAAATATTTGATATAAAATATTATTTATTTAATGATGTAATAGTGGTAGTTAAATCTACAATATTTAAATTAAAAATCATCAATATTAATATATATCTTTTTTAGTTATTTTATAACCTCAATTTGAAAAGCATGTTTAACCAAACACATTAAATTACTTTTTATTCAACCTTAATTTCAACTATACTTTTAACCAAACATATATAAATACCAAACTAATCTCAATCAAAAATATTATTTATAAAATAATTTTTTTAAATAATAAAAATAAAAATTATTACAATATCAAACACACAAGCCATGTGGGCTGCGATTCATGTCGGCTGCGATATCGTAAAAAGAAGGAAATTGATATGGAAAATTAGAATATTATAATGCTTAGAACTGAGAGAAAGGGACGTTAATGGGTTCCTATTTTTTACGTACGGTCACTTAAAAATGCAGTCGCTTTATTCCTTCAAGCGGATGACATTGGCGATGGCGTGCTAACAGTCGTCTAGCTAACAAAGGCTTAGTGCTAATGATACTCAATCTCCTATCTCGAAAGTAGACAGGATGGTAACCTTGTCGAATCCATCCAAATATTTATAAATATTATTCTGTCAGGAATGATCTGGACTAGTCTATATTCCACTTTTTTTTTTCTTTTTTTTTTGTAAAAGAGAAGAGAAGAAGAATTAATAGACATCCACATAATTAAATGGGTGGTGGTCCATGGTGAACATAATCACCGAATAATCTCTTATTCGTTTTCAACATATTATGTCTCTCCTTCATTTATAACCATCCCATTTGAGATGTCTGACAGGTGTAGAGAAGATCTGAAGAATTATGCCATGGCTTAATCATGGAGGGGTGGGAATCCCAGTTTCTCAATAATGGTGCCACCACCATTGTCCCTTAAAGTCATCCTTTACACCGAGGAGTGAGGCCTCAACTCTACTATATATGTGTGCTGTGGTGGCATTTCGCAATATTTTTTTTGTTTTTTTATTAGATAGATTTTTTTTGTTGGAGAATAATATAAATTATATTTTATGATCTTACTTAATAGTTTAAGTTATTAAGTTGATGACCAAAAGATCACGGATTCAAATCTCACCATCCCTATTTATTTGATAAAAATTAAACATAAAGTAACATGGATCTGTACAAAAGACCATGCTTGTCAGCTTAGAGTTTGCCGGATATGGGTTTGCTGAACAACATCATTTTAAATAAAATTTAAAAATAACATACTTTTTTGAACAAAAATCTTTAAAAAAGATCTTTGAAATTGACTATATCATGTCCAACACGAATTTAGTTTGATCCTGAATTGTTTTTTTCTTATCATTCAAGCTTGACTAGGTTAATTTTAAAAATAATTTAACATAAAATCTAACTAGACTTAGACTTTGAATTGGTTAATCAATAGAATATCGAATCTAATAACTATACAAGATATTATTGCTTCCAATAAAATATAATACTGTTTTGAATAAAAATCTTTAGAAAAGATCTTTGAAATTGACTATATCATATTTAACATGAGTTTAGTTGAGTATTTTTTAAAAAATTTGATCGAATTAATTTTTAAAATAATTTGAAAAAGAAATCTAGCTTAGCCAAGATTTTGAATTGACAAATCAATAGAATATATATCAAATTTAATAACTAAGCAATATATTATTGCTTCCAATAAAATATGATTGTGTGGGAATTCTCTTGCCTCTTATTTGAAACACCGTCTCTTTCACAGAGGCACTCAACTGATTAAGTAATTAAGTGAGATTAAATACAGGAAATGATTTTACTACATTCACCAACTTATTTTCCTAAGTGAAAACTAAGGAATGGGAGGGGTAGTATTTGTACTTCGAACTAATTAATTAGTTAATAAACACCATGGTATATATATATATATATATATATATATATATATATATAGCACGTTAAGACAGCTAAACCTAAGAAATTAAGCTATTCACACGTTCCTAGGAAATTGTTCTATTACATTAATTACATTGCATTCACCAGAAAAAAAAAAATTCGAATTTGTGATTTCCTCCTAATCAAACACACATATAATATACTCCACCTTCGCCGATACTATAAACTGGGGAGGCATATTTTCTATTCCTCTTTCGTTCACAGCCCAACGCAGCCATACCTTTAACTATGCACTTTGACACACACAGGCATAAAGGCTATGCTTTTTCCTCTTTTTGTTTTTTTTTGTTTCCTAACATCGGTATACGATCAACTTGCACGTATCTCGACTAATTTCATGAATCTTAAAGTTAATGACTATATAAGTCTCCAAACCTGAGAAAACTCGAACTCGTGATCATTAGGGAGCAAACCCAAGACTTAACCAGTTGAACTACTCCTCAAGATTAAGACCATGCTTTTTTGTTTGTTAGGGCTGCAGTGCAACCGTGTTTCATGATTTTTTGAATATTTTTGTTTAAGATTATTTTTTTATATTTTTGAATTAGATTTGTTGGTGTTAAAAATCATTTTTAAAAATAAAAAATATTTTTAATTATATTTTAAACCAAAAATTACTTTGAAAAACAATTAATTTTACCAAATCAGTTGACATTCATAATTGACCTCTTCTGAACTTCTACCAAGCCTTTGAAAAAAGCAAACGCATGGGATATGTGTACATATTGTAGAGCAGCCTTTGTTGAAAATGGAGAGAAACTCGGCCTAACCTATAAATAGATTGTATCCAATCTTTATAAAATTGACTGATGCAAGAGAGCAATCTTACAAAAGCCAACCCTCGCATATGTTGTCTGGATTAGAAATGTTCTCTCTGTACTTGAACATGTATTTCCACAAGGTTTTCATCATTAAATTCCTCAGGATTATTGGCTCCTGAACAAGATTTTATTAAACATGGATATATTTCCACAGGTAGTGAAATTGACGAGTCTTCTGAACTGATCAAAAGCCAACCCTTGCACATGTTGAACTGCTTGTCTCATGACATGATCAAAAGCTGTGTGTATGGTGTGGTCCCAGCAAGTTTTAAAGCAAAATGGGACTTGAATTGCAGGCACAATACATGCAAGAACAACCAAGGATCGATCAAGTAAATTGAAAATAGACAAACACTGCGAGTCTGCGATAGTCCCTCCTTGAAGAAGGGGGGAGAAATCCCCACCATAGTCGCTCTACTAGGCCACAAATCATATGTCTTCAGCATGCACACACCCACTATCTCTTCCGTTCTGTTTTGGACAAATTAACCACAATCATATATAGACAGAGAAACTTCTGCCAACGGAAGTATTTCCTGGTGCAAATATTAAGCAGTTTCCATGCTTCTCCACACAAAAAGCATTCATACGACTGGGGCCTGTAACTAAATCAGCATTTCATATCCTTCAGAACAAAGCAAACGATAACGCTTTAAAATATAGTAGAATAATAATGATAATGGGTGCTCTACTTTATTTCAAGCTAAGCTGGAGGTAATATCAAGCACCCCACTAAGTCCTGTATAGATTGCTTCTCCAGAAACTAATGGAAGCAAGAACCGCAGAAGGGCCAGAAAGGTGTTGCAGAAAAACAAATCTAAAGAGAAAAGCTATCAATACAACTTCACCAATAGGAACCAATAAAAGAGGGTGGAGTTAACAACTACACAAAAGTAAGGTGTCTTTGCGGCAGCCATCACATCTTCTGGGAGCGTCCCTTTAAGAACACCCAATACAGCTAAATCAAAGTGGAATGCTTAGTTAACTTGTAGCTAATTTAGCATTATCACAGTACTTGCACCCTCGTGGGAAAAAAATAAAATAAAAACAAACCTTAATTGTAGTGAGATTTCTCTCCACTCATAGAAAGGTGTCCACCATGAATCTGCCAGCTTAGCCCCCACCACTACATACCAATAAGAGAATGCGGTGGACCTGCAGCGGCAAAAGAAAATCATGATTCCACCAAGGAATCATAAATTTGGCATCAGATGCCGTAACTATCCGGTATAATAGTACCCTGATCACACAGAAAGACAATCCTGCTGTCGGCCAAACAAAGACTATTAGCAGTTAATATTGAGGGTAATATTTCTGAATTTGCTCATAAACTTTAAAGTTACTAGAAACTTATATAATTGTTAATTTTAGGGTCCGTGGAATTAGTCGAGATATACACAAGCTGACCCGGACATCCACGTTAAAAAACAAAAAAAAAATACTATCAGTTAAAAGTAATCATAATTCATAACTATGATACCTACATAGAATATAAATAATTGCAACAGCAGCATGCTAACCTAAAAAATAGCTAACTGGACCTGCAAGACAAAAACCAAAACATGGGGTGCATCTTGAAGATATCTCCTGCTACAAAATTCAAAATCAAGTCAGAAACCTTGTGATCGAGATTTAAATAACTCGGGTGCTTTATGGACTAGAAGAAATAAATTACAGTTGGAGAAACGAGGAACCAAATTATAGGTGCATTGAAGCACCAAGTGATGCGGTTGAATAATGGTAAATGCCACAGAGAATATGGTTTCACTTAAAGAAGAAAGAAGCCTTTGCCCACGACAATGGATCCCATTGAGAACAAGCGTGGAAGCCAAATAGGGAAAGATTAAAATAAAATAGGCTACAATTAAATGGCCACGGTTGCATCTCCCATCTTTTGGTGGATTATGTATACCTTCTCAAACAATAGATACGCTCTAATGAATCATCTTCAAACAGCTAGGACTAGCACTGGCCGCATAGGGTGGTCAGCAAAATGTAAAAAATAAAAGAGAGAAAGTTCGAAGAAAACAAAATTAAACATGAATTTTTTTTTTTGTTACGTATTAAACTCGACTCGGTTCATATCTCTAGAAGCAAGTAATAGGTTATTGGTTGAGATAATTAATCCAAGTCAAGATTTTTTGTAAGACATCATTTGGAAGGAAATTTTAGGTTTTTTTTTTTTAAATTCAAACCTGAATCATGAATTGACTTACCGAGTTAAACATTCAAAAAAGATCAACTCCAAGTTGACTTCTGTTTTTTTAACTCAGCCCAAACCATGCCAAGTCGGCAGGGTTTCAAGTAAACCTGAGTGGATTTCAAGTCAAGCTGGGTTTAATTATCGTGCTTGATAGTGTTTCCACCCGAAGAAACTGCACTACTCAGCTTGATAGTGGATTTCAAGTCAAGAGGGTTTAATTTGAGAGCGTCATTTAGGAGGTATACAGTTCAGAAACTCGAGGTTTTATTGATTCACAGGCATCGTATTTGCAGTTCCATCCAAGAAAACACACGTAGAGATTCCCTGACATGCTTCCCTGATACCTGGGAAACTAGAGGCAAGAGACCTTCATGCATGGCATATGAATCAGTTATCAAGAGCAAAATTTATCACCACCACCATGTTTTAAGATCAATCTAACACCAAGCCCATGGACCCCAGGGCTCGTGGCCTCTACAACTCAAGTACGTCAGTCATCACATCTACAACCATAGACAATTCACCCAGGCAGCTACATGACACTGCATAGGCCATGCATGAATCAAGCTTTTAATCAAGGGGATAAAATATAGCATCGGGTAATCAAAGAGAATGGTTCCTACCAGCCATATTGCTTCCCGATTTTCACTGTCATTCTGAGCATCCATACTTCTTACCACGGCCAAAAACCCGTTCGCCAAGCTCCCTTAGTGTTCACATAAGAATCAAAAGATCTAGAATTAAATCTCTCTCCTCTTGGATTCTGTGTGTTATTGGAGCAGTTTGCCTGCCAGCTACAACATTTAATTTTGGTTTCGATGAAGAAAAATGGACCCACCAAGATAAATTCGCAAGCGTTCAGTTCTAGGTTATACATGGTGGCATTAGTCATGGCACCAAACTTATGACTGACGCAACAGGGTGGACTTCAAAGACCTTTTTATAGGTAGCAGGGCTTTCATGACATCAAACCACCCCAAGCAAATGAAAGTACGAGGGAAACAGAAAAGGCTTGAACGACTGTCAACGGATATAAATAATAAAAATTTGCATGAAAATGATCATCCTAGCCGAATAAGCAATAGTGAAACCAAAAGGTCAAAATCAACATGCGGATAGCATACCACATGTATAACTGAATTTACATGCCTTCCAGTTGGAATCTTTTGATCAATACTTGAACATTCTTGCAAAGATATTGGCGTATTTACTTCATGCTTATCTTGGAGGAGGAGGAACATTGGATTTCGCCATCCCCACCCAAGCAACGATGCCAACTGCAAGGATAATCCATCCAAATATATCATACTTCAGATCACTGTTTGTCTTCTTCTTGGAGCCCTGAAATAGAATTAAAAAATGTCTGATGATGCTTTAAGAAATAAATAGTGATTGTTTTGAGATAAAATTTAATGTAGTGACTTGCGGAAAACAGTCGGTTAGAGCTCAACATTAACCCATTCCCAACCATCACTTCCTGAACCAAATCCTTGGGAAAAGATAGTATGTAAACTGCATTACAAACTATGGATTTGATGTGTTTCTCTAGATTTTTGGGGACTTAGCATATGCCGAGAACCTTACATCATGTCGAACTTGAGATATCCATCAACAACAAGAAACCGCAAAGAGCTTTAACCAGAATGAAGAAAAGAGTTTAAGCTCAAATTGTTGACTGTTTCATGAAGTTAGGCAGCAGGAAACACATAAATAAGGTTTTGACTTACCCTAGGAACTTAAAAAACTTGATTGACCAACCTAGCATTTGGATAAGTGAAATCAATGACATTCTTCCACCATAAGCATAAGTTATGCATGCAAGGAAAACACCAATGCACTACACATATGTATGAATAGCATGCGCATAGCAGCATGCAACCTTTAGAGTCAATTTGAAGTTTGTGCATCCAAGTCGATTTGTTAAAAAAAATTCAACAACCCATGTGCACAATGACAGAAGTTGTACAAATTATCAGTGGAAAACCTCCATGCTGTCAGGACCGCAATCTAAATCGCGAAGTGCCATTGAGGGCAGGCAGTTCATAGTTGTTGCAAACCACAGTGGTGGATATAGTGTTCATGTTGCGGAAATATCTTGTGTTATATTCAATATCACGGGATTTGGAAGAAAAATGAAAACAAAGAGAATATGGAGCAAGAACCACGGAGTGAAACTAGAGGACTCTTGATCATCTGTACATTGCAAATAATTCGCATGAAAATTGATGACCAAACTACCATTACAGCATCTTAGAGACTTCAATTCAAACGTGGTAAGTTCAATAACAAAATGGGTTAAAAACTAACAATTCCTCGTGCTAATTTGCTAGATACTTCTCTACAATTTTTTTTTTTAAAATAAGAAAAGAAAAGAAAAGAAAAGCGGAAAGGAGATAGGAAGACACCTTAATCAAAGAACTGCAGACTCTTCACAATTTCTTATTATATTCAAGAGGACTCGAACTCAAGACTTTGGAAAGGGGAAAGGTACAACCAACATGGTGCGGTATGAGAACTTATTTAACTCTACAGTCCAAGTATTATTTCTCTTTCCTGCCAAATCTAAGTCACTGCTGCTACAATTTACTTTACTTACTCCACCAGATGTGGACTAGAATGTCAACATATCCCTTGGGCTTTCAATCACAAGAATTTCTGCCATTTAATCATAACAATGTTTCCAATTGTCTCAATAATTTGGTTACTTTCCTATTTTACCTTACAAGAGCACCCATCAGAAATTTTAAGGGCCATACAACATTTTAAGATTCCAAACTCTGAATGCTAAAAATCTGAAATATTCTTACTGGTTTCTTTAGCTGAAATGCAGAGATATTGGGAACACTTTGCGTTAGGTTTCAGTTTGAAGCCAGCATTTTTTGTGTTCTTTCTTGATAGATTCCTTTTCATCCCAAAAGGAGAGAGAAAACTCCTATTGGGTTTTCAATTTAGAATAACCCTATAGTTTCAAAGAGGAAACCATCTGCAAGTCACGGTATAGTAGGAAAAGCTCATACATGATGAAATTTTATGCTGCAATAAAAAAATTCCCCTTCACTATTTTTCCTTTTTTTAAAAAAAAAAAAGGAGGGAGGGTAGGAAGGAAACCACACTTTTTTTTTCAAAGAATGGGACGGAGTAAACAACAAAGTAGGTATTGACTTGGGCAAAACTTAGAAACAATCAACCCCTAAATTTCTCACCTTTGCATTTGAAGAAGCAGTAGAACCCCCCCCACCCATAATCTGTTGACTGCTTGAATGCTTATGGATCTCCGTATGTAATTCTGGAGCCTGTGAAGATATCATCAACAACATCTTTCATCAGAACACAGGAAGTGGCACACATCAATAATTAATCAAACAGACCACTTTGAAGATAGTACTAACACATAATCAAAAAAGTGGAATTCATTTGATCAGGATAGACAGAAGTGATTTTGGAAAAGTTAAATCCTGATATGCAATGTTCAATCTGAATATCGTGCACAAAATAAAAAGGAAAATATTGAAGAAGCTGACAATAGCAACAATCAATATAATTGTCGTGGTTTTTTATTATTTGATTCCATGAGAGCTAACACCTCAAATAGAAAATTTTGCAAACATAAGATGTACTTTCTGCTTTCCGCACTGCTTTCATGTAAAATGCTAGGTGATTTCTGTTTTAATAGTAGATAGAGGGCCATATTAGTATAATTAGTAAATTGCATACCAGAAGTTTAGAAGGGCAGGCTTCAAAACCACCAAATACACAAATAGAAACAACAGTTTACACTCACATTTACTTGTGAGAAGAGAACGAGACACATACCTTAGCGCAAACTTCCAAAGACTTACGATAAAGCTCGTTGTTTGGATCCTGTATTAAAAAATATCAAATTTGCAGTTATAACTTGCATCTCGCCAAAGACCACCAGAAACTAACATGCTTAAACATGTGCCTCGAATCAAAACCCACCAAATAACTCCAAAATTACCTCATCAACTGCTTGTTGGAAATAATTAGCTGCCTTGTCGAAATAACTTTTAGCTTCGTCAAGATCAGGAGTCAGAAATGCATAAGAAGTATTGGCATTTCCTATAGACCACATGGCATTGGATGTTGGATTTAACATCAATGCCTCTTCCAACTTTGAAATGGCATCTGTATAATAAAGACACCGGCCCAATAACATAAATCCCAGAAAATTTGCTCAGTTGTGAATTGGTAATTATAGCAACGAATAAACTATAGTACCATTTATCATCTTCTTTGCCTCTGCCACAGTTTGAAATTGCGATAATTCCAGCAATGCCTCACCCCACTTAGTCAAGTTCTGCGAAACATAACCCCCTTCTTTAATGCTAACAAATCACTAGAAATAGTGATAATACATCAATGATTTACAGAATGAAAATTGAAGCGATAGCCAGTGTGTGTTCTCTAAATACTGAACGAGATACATGTATATGGTCTGAGACACACAAGTGATAATCAAGTATAAAAAAAACCTTTTAAGGAGAAGAGCAGAATTGACAACGGAAAAAACAGGAAATTAAACAAAACGACGGTTCGTTTAAGGAATATAGAGTACTCACTGTGGCATCGAGAGGGTCTCTAGCGTAGGTAGCTTCAGCGGTTTTACGAGCGTGCTCGAACATTAAGAGACGATCGAAGTCATCTTGAGAGAACTCCATTGCTGTTGTTGTTCCTTTTTTTCGCTTTTTTAGTTCTCTCTTTTATGCTCTGTCAGGAGTGATGAAGACTCGAGAGAGAAACAGAGGTATAGCTAGGGTTTGAGGTTAAGAGTGACGGTCTTTAATCTTTATAACTGTTTGTTGTCAAGATTTTATGTCTGTCACGTGTGATGCACGTCGTCACACATTAAGACAACGAATAGGAAGCAGTTGTTGGACCTGGGCCTACAAATGTTAATGCTGGCTTGACCGCTGACTCTGGACTTTTGGAGTTAGTTAGGCATCTATCTTTTCCTTCTTCTTTTTTTTTAAAAAAAAAAGTGAATGTAACTCGATTTAAATCTTAGAACGCAAGAGATATTAAAACTTTAGACTTTAGAGTTAGAATATCTTCAATCAAGTATTCTAATTTCAATGAAATCCTGTTCTTATTTGACGTGAAGAAAATTAATAATTTTTCTCTTGTAGATTTCTCATAAATTTACATGAATCATGTGAATTATATTAAAAACGATGACAATTTAATTCCAGTTAGATACTGTTTTTTTTTTATATAAAAAAAGAGATACAGAGATTCCTCATAATTATTAAATTTAACATGTGTTTATGCTATTAAATATATTCTTCATGTCAAAGGAAAATGATAGGTTGATGTAAAGATATCAATTCGTGCAAGATAGTTGTTTTTTAATGGACTTGAGTATCATAGGATACTTAAATCAATATTATTGTTGATAAAAAATATAATAGACATGCAAAATAATAATAAATTTTAATAATAATGTCGCTTATTATTGTTTTTATATGAAAATAAATGCGTTGTAAATAATTTAGTGTAAATATTGAAAATAAAAATTATAAATTCCTTACATGAATGTTCAAGAGGAATATTTATATTTTCTAGATTTTATTATTTTAAAGGACTTGAAAGTTATAAAACTATGAGATATAAATATATTTTATATATTTATTAATAAAAAATAAATATTTATTACACAAACAGGGAATAAATAGTTATAGCATTAACATTCATTTTAGATAAATATTATTTATATTTTTATTAATAAAATAAAAATATAGCAGGTTATAAAAAAACTCCTGACATCTAAAAATGTAGATGAAGCCGGGTCTTGGCTAAAAAAAACTTGGATTAGACAAAAATCTTGAGGACCAAGTGTCGAGTCTAGAACATGAGGTGGGGTGTAAGAAATGTCAAGACACGTACTAGGCTCAAAAGATACATGGACTCAAGCGCACTGCACGAGCCCAAGGGTGCCGGGCCGTGCGTCCTGTGTTGCTCAACCCTTTTTTCGAGAACCCTCACGAGCATGAGCCGTTGCTAAAACAAGCTCAGTTTAATGAAAAATTGTTTTAAAAATATTGATAAATACTGGTTCATCACTTACATATTTCATGCCTCTCTTGGGTTATAAAGTGGACGATCTTGGTTTGCATAGGTGATTCTCAGCTCAATTTGTGCTGTTCTCAAGTGCCGCCCCCTGTGATAGGTAATTCCATATCCTCCCCGCAATTTCTTCCTAAAACGTGCAAATACGGGATAATTTGTGTTTTTAAAAATTCAAAAAAAATTTTTTATTAAAAATTAATTTTTTATATATTTTGGCTCGTTTTGATATGTTGATTTTAAAAATAATTTTTTAAAAATTAAAAAAAATACTTTTTTAATATATTTCAAAATAAAAAACACTTTACAAAGCAACCACAATTACATTCTCAAACATATCCTTATTTTATTTTCTTCGTTGTGCTTTAGATATTTCACTGAAGAATTTGTGATTGTGATGTAATAAATATGTATGGAAGAAGTTTATTTTTTATTAAAAAAAAATACATGAATTAATTTTTTAAAAGATAAACTATCAATAAGTTATATGATATTTTTATTGGATCAGTAAATTTAAATTTCAAGTTTTTATTAAAAACAAGTTCATGACTTCTTATATTTTTCTATAAAATACACTTGCAAAGTTTTTATTTGTCTTTTTTAGGAAATACTTTACAATGTAACCTTTTTAATTTATATTTTTTACTAAAACATTTTTTATTAATTAAATACTTATTATCATATAATTTTATTTTTGTTAATTGCTAAAATTCCCAACAAAATATCCAGTGCACCTCCGTAAGCTAACGATTGTTAGATTTTTTATTAAAAAAATCTATAAACATGAAGAATTGTATTTTCTATTTTTACTATTTGAATACAATCAAGATTTACAATAATGATAATATAAAAAATAGACAGAAACCATAAACTATTTGCACGCTGGACATTAAAAAATTATTATGAAATATTTAAAAAGGCTAAAAGAAAAGTAAAGAAAATTCAATTAATTAAAAGATTTTAAGCATACGAAGAGGATAATATAGATATCATCATTAAATATAAACTTTGTTGAGAGATAAATTATAAAAACAAAATTAATGATATTGAAATATTAACATAAAATAAAACTTTATTGATATTAAAAAAAACATTGTAAATGGATCAAACGATATGGAAAAAAAGAAGAAAAAAGAAAAAAAGAAGAAAAACTATTTAGCTCTCTCACGTTGGTGCGCGTGAAGAAATAGTGTTTCCCGCTAAAAGGCCACCATGCTTTAGAAAAAAACCCAAATTCCCGCCAATGAAACCCTAAAAAATAAATTCCCCCTCTCAACCATCTCCCATTTCCAAATCAAACATTCAAAGCATACACCCCTCTAACTCCCCATCCCCCAATCGAATTCACATTCTCCGATGGTAGAATCAGAGGAGAACAAGACAGAAACAACAACAACCCGACCCGAATTCCCAACAGGCCGGATCAAGAGAATCATGAAACTTGACAAAGACACCAACAAGGTCAATGCAGATGCTCTATTCCTCGTTTCCAGCTCCACCGAGTTGTTTCTCCGGTTCCTCGCGGAGAAATCAGCAGAAGTTGCAATCGAGAAGAAGCGAAAGATTGTGAAACTCGATCACATCCGAGCCGCTGTTAAAAGACACCACCCTACCAGTGATTTTCTCTTAGATTCGCTTCCTTTGCCAGCTCAGTCATCAGAGAAGCCTGCAAGTGATAATACCAGTGCTCGCACCGTGACTGATAAACCAGCCCCGGCTGGCACGCGCCGGATTGATCAGTTTTTCGCTAAGGCGGCAAGTGAAGAAGTTCCGGTTCTGATAAATGAGTCCTAAACTTGGCTTCTTTTCTTTTAATTAATTAAATGTAATAGAAACATGTTTAAGTTCTATAATGTAAGTGGTTTTGTTATGATTATATTAAATTATTTTAGAATTTCCATCGGAAATTATCATGTTTCATAATTTCAATAGAATAGGAAAATCAAAGCTTCTTGATTACAAAACATAGCTCTACATAGTTTTAAACCTGAATAATTATTTTTCATTGCAATGACAGTTCTTTGGGGTTCTGTTCTAGATACGGGTGTTGGTACAAGACATAGATACACAATTATTTCTTATGAAATTGATGCAAATAGGTAAATTATTGTTTTGCAGAAATAATAGTTACTATTATGGTCCTTGATAAGGTTTGTCTAGTCTCCCGTGACATGTGATTTTCGATTCAAATGTCCGAATTGGAATTCAGGGAGATAATGGCCCAGAAAATGATGAGACAACTGAAGCTGCTTCATCTCGAAGATGAGAAGAGAGGTCAGGTCGAAGAAACATCTTTTGCCCCTGAATTTTTCTTCCTTCCTTTATGTAAGATATTCCTTGATTTGCAGAATTGATGCTGTTGGTTCCCAGCTGTCTGGGACCAAGAGAAAGCCTTCTGTTTAAAGGCGTTGCATTGCTAAATCCTCCATTCAAGCTCTTGTTTGAAAGACGTCGACTGCTGGTGCTTGGCCTTGAGCTTGACCCGATCAAATTTTCTTGCTCAACTTCTACATGGCTTGGGACCTTCTTTTCCTGTGTTGTAGAAGCCAGCTCATGACACGATAGGTAAGGAAAATAAAGTTCATTTTTGAATGTGGGAGTTCTTTTTTTAATGCTAACAAGAAGATTAACATTGCAGAAAATAGAAAGCAAACATTAAGGATAGAAAATATATAAAAAAAACCTTTGCCTGTAGAGTGTTGGATGAACTAGCCCTTTGTCTTTGCTTTTCCTCTTCCATCTCCTGCCTCGATATGTTATACTCTTCCAGCATTGCCAGCAGGGGTACCTAGATAATAGTGCGTGCATTTGTTTATTTGATTTGCAAGTAACCAATGCTTCTTTAACGTTAGATGAACACAATTCACCATACATGCCGACAAAAATGTGTATAACCAATATTAGTCACAACTCACAAGCAAATAAATTACTTACTCCATCATACAGGAATACTTTGTTTCTTTCCTCTTCCCAACTCTCAGTCTTTGCTACGAGCGATGCCACTAGAACTGTACAATCAGTTTTACACTATACATAAATATATCTGACATGCATTAAAGCAATAAGATTTTCAAAACAAAAGGTCAGCAGTCTACATAGCTGAAATGTAGAGTCAGGCTTTTCATCCCACAATTACTCTTTTTTTTAATATAATTCACTTCATCAATCACTCCTTGACCTGGTTACTAGTTAGTATTTTATTTAGTGATTAATGTCTACCTTCAGTTCTTTACCTATTGAAAATGGATATTTTAGCACTGGCATCTTAGTCTAAATGGTGATTTGTAGGCTGTTTCTGATTAGTTTGTAGTTGTAGAGGCTTTTATTTGGCATGGTTGCATGCTCATTGCGGTTTCAGGGTTCTTTGCAAACCAACCAACTTCCTCCTCTTACCTGGGATCTTGTTGACTATTACCCGGGCACGTTCTGCACGTTGCAGATTCTTATGAGCACCTCTGCGAACTGAATATCGATTCTCGTCCTGAAAACACGCATGAAAACTTGAAATGCCATGCAGACACAACAAAGGACAGGAGCTAACAAATCATGCAGATCACTGGGTGATACTAACCATGCTGTATTCTTCTAACCAGCGCTCTTCATCACGTGCTAATATCCACTTTTCAACCTTTTCCATTATAGCCTTCCTGCTAGAAGCTTCCTCTTTTGCTCTTGATATCTGCTCATCCAAGCTCATGAGGAGATCGGCATGGTCAATCTCCCCTTTTTTAGCCTTTCAGTCAGTACTAGGCAACACAAGTTTAAACATGAATTGGAACTGGTAGCTGTAATAAAAGATAAATTCAGTTGATCTTACCCAAGTTTATAAGATTTATTATATTTTCCATCTCTGGTTGTGAAGGGATCTCCATGTGTGATTTATTGCATATTTGATCCAACTCACTCTGTTTCTTGAAAAAAAGCTCTTTCATCTTGCTTGCTTTTAGCTGATCCAGTCTCTTGACTTCAGCTTCAGCCTTGAAACGATTCAAATAACTATTATGTCTTAGTTGTTTGTGATAAGTTATGTTGTTCATCATATACTAACCTGCTGGATTATATTTAGAGCAAGGCTTCCAGGACCTGATACTTCATCTGATGAGAGAAATAATAAGTCCGTGACATTGGAAAATGAGTGACAATCTTTATAGGGCGTGTCCATTAGATTCCACAAGTTTTTCAGTGCCTTTCCAAGCTGATGAAGCTGCCAAATTCATGGAAGTTATGCCATGCCAGTCATTTATGAGTACCAGTAACTGTTTCTTAAATACATGGAAATAAAATGGTGGAAGCAAAAACAACCTAATTTTGTTATTTGTATGTGATTTAGAGCGACCAAACTGTTTAATATATATGTTATTTAATGAAACATATTGGTTAACTCTCATCATTCATGTTTCTGGTTACTGTAACCTGTTGTATCTGCCACTTATATCCACATGTCCCTATGATGCCATTTTCAAATGTGTATTTTTTCTGTAGACAAGATGCTAGATTCTGTCATTGAGTTTTGCAAACTAGAAGCCTAAAGCACCACAACACTGAAAGAAAAATTTACCTTCTCAAGCCGCTTTTGTTTTTCTTCTTTGAGAGATTCCACAGTGCTGTTGAGTTTATCCAGAATACTGTCACTTATATTTTTTGATATTCCACACAATTCATTCAAAGTTGGATGCACCTTTGTTATGATCATGGAGGATTCCATTCCTAATGTTGAGGACAAATCATGGATTGTGTCAATATATGTGTCCACTAGCTGGAGCCTGTCATTCTTCAAGTCAGCAAAGGAGGAAGATTAGTCAAGTTCCTTTTTTATATGTGAGAGTATGAATTTCCATGAGATTTGTGAATTGCTGTTGTTACCTTCTCATTGTGCAGCCTTTGTAGCTCAATTTGGTATTCCTCAAGTTTCTTTAATGAAAGATCATTCTCATTTACCTTGACATTTGTTATCGGGTCATCGTACACTGATTGACCTGCAATTTCTGCAGAAATTTTTTGAATTTGACCTTGCACAGATCTAAATTGATTCACCCTCTCTTCTTTTCTCAAACGCATCTCCCGTAGAGCTGGGGTGATCGCATCTAGCTGCTCCTTCAGTGTTCCTGACTTTCTTTCTGGCTGTAGAGACAACAAGATAATTGGCCCATGAAAGTCAACGAGAACATCATGTGCATTCAACAATACTATCATCAATATGGAATTTGTTCAACAGATACATAGATTTCCATGGCTGGTTCATCTCCATGTTGAATGAAGATGAAAAAAGTTTAGTAATTCATAATTCTGAAGTAATTATGCTAAATGTGTGTTGCTAACTACTGAATGATTCCAGAATTCTCAATTTGTATCCTTACTGCTTCGCACTGGTGGTCTATGTTCCACTGCACTTTTAGTTCCTAACCATGCAATTTTTAATGCTCAAATTAGTGATTTGGATGCAGATGGATGAAAAATATACCCGTCCTGGGAGTGATCGTTCACCAAGGGACAGAAGAAGATGGGTGAATTCAGCTTCAGATTCCGCCAGCTCTTGATGCAGGCGAGCTCTTGATATGTTTGCATTGTCAACTTTTCTCCTATAAACCTCTAAGCACTCTTGTTCTAAATCCAGCAGGACCTTCTCTCGTTCAAACTGATCTTCCCCAACTTCTTCCCATATCATCTGTTTCATATTAAGAGGAAGGGAAAGAGATCGTGAAGAAAAAAGCAATGCTGTTATTGATTGATAAATTAATATCATTGATTTCCAAGAGGCAGTCTTGCCTGCAATTCCTGAAGTAGATATCCACATGATGTTTCTAGTAATGCAGAGCTCCGCATTCCAATCTGGAACGAACCCATCTGATGGCTTCTTAGGTGTTGCTGGAAGAGATATTTGGGTTACCAAAATGCAGAAGCTCTGGGAGAGGTTCTTGGACTTCTAAACTTCGATAGCATTCTGTTCTGAGTTACTTGTTAAGCAACCTAGTTTTGAGAGGGAGTGAGAAGAGAGAGAATGATGGCTGGGAACTTTGGTGCGTGTATTTGCTTAAAAGGTAAGGCTGAAGAAGTAGGTAACACTGAAGCTTTGGGTTCAAGGATTAGCCAGTTCTATCTACTATTGATTCTCAGGTTATGTCTTTCTTGTGCTCTTATATCAATTTAAGGTGGTAAAAATTTCTCTTAATTAACACATAGTCGGAGTTTCTTGTTCAGACCTCTATTTGGCAGCAGTTAACTGAACCTTTTCCTTTTTTTTTTATTATGATTATGATTTTTGATTTTTGATTTTTGTTTTGTGAACTTGATTCATCAGCAATCTATGCCAAATGAAAATAACAACAGCGTGCATCCCTTGTTTAAGTTCTGGAATAAGGTAAACCCTGATCAATACTACTAGCTGCTTACTTATCAGCTCATTTTCAGCTTCTCTCATCTAGTAAATTTGGCTACAGATAATTTAACTGCCCCACATATGTCATTAGGTGCCCATTTAAGAATCATTGTTCGGTTTTTGGGTTACTTTTCCAGACGTTTTGGATTCTGATGGATGATCATTAAATCTCATTAAAGTACAGATTATGCAATAATTTTTTGAGTTGTAATGGCACTGACATCTTAATCACGTGATTCATGATGGGTAGTGAATCATTGTCAACACAACACTCCACCTAGTTCACCTTTTTTCACACAGCAAATTTCCATTTGAAGTTGTATTCGAAGAAGAAAAAATATTACCCTCAATTCTATTAATGGTAAGCAGTCCTTTTCTAGTCATAAGCTCAGCGAATAAAATCTCTTTTAAAACCTGTGCGGGGAGAGGGATCATAGAAAAGTTAGGACACCAGGAGTGTCCAACGAAAAAGGAGAAAAACCCTCAAACAAGGAACAGGAACTTCGTTTTGGTTATTATTTATTACTATAAAGACTCCAAGTGGCAGTAGATGTGAAAGGAAAAGAAAGTGTAGAGAAGTCAGAAGAGAACGTGGGTATTGGTTTACGGTCATGCGTTAGGTTGTGTTCTTTCCACTTCGTGTAACAGACGGGAGACTTGCATCTCACGTATATTTAGACTTCAGCTACTGACTTCATGGGCCCCAAATACTGATAAAATACTACAGCAATTTGCTCGCTATTTTGGCCCACGGTAAAATGCCATCTAGGCATCTAGGCAGAAATCAGGATGACTTATGATGACGTGTACAACCAAACACCTCGCTCGGGTGGTAGATTGAACGTGTAGTTTGCGTTGGAACAGGCAAATGCAAGCTCTATCAGTATATGAAATTGCAAATTGAAATTGTATGTGGTTGGGTATTGCGAGCAGTGCTTGTTGCCATCTTCTGTGTGAAGCTGAAAACCAAGAGGCAACTGGGAAAATCGAAGAATCCGACATGTTATTGCTTTGCATTTTAATTTAAGGAGCTGCACAAACATACGGAGTCAGCCAAGAAAAATGTGTGACAAGTGGATTATGCTGGGAGATATTGCTGGTGTTGGTGCATGATACAAATGATGCTTTTTACAAATTACAATTTTGGCAATTCATGTGATCTTCTAATTCTGTCATTCTCTATTGCACGATGCACTAAGTGACAAAATCAACCTCAATTTCATAAAGACTGGAGATGAAACTCATCATGTTAGCTGGAGAAATCAGCCGGGCTTATTGGGAACAAATTACATGACTAAATTCAAGCTGGTGGTTAGGATTTTATGTTTGGAAAAGAGAGAGACAGTTTTTTAGCGGTAATTTAGTTATTTAAAAGTAAAATGAACTTTTTAATCATTAAATTGAATACAATGGCAAATCTATAAATAATTCAATATTTTTTGTTGATTTTTTTGTATATCATGTAAAGTGTTATGAACTTATAAAGTTAACATAATTTTTATATTTTTCAAAACAACGGGCAAAGTGTAAAATGGAGTGAATGATAGGATTGTTAGGGTAATTTTTTTTAAAAAAAATTAATTTAACAAAAGATAAAAAAAAATAAAAAAAAATAAAGACCATATTGTAAAAATAATATATGGAAAATTAGGATTAAATAGTGAAACTGAAAATAAATAAAATTTCTATAAAAGGGTAAAAAACAAAAAAATCAAAAATCAAAAGAATATGGATTAAAATTGAAATATCAGCAACAAAGAGGATCAAATTATACTTTTCAAGGAAGGAGAGAGAAAATAAGAAAAGAAAAAAAAGCCACACTGGTGACAAACCGCCTTACCACTGCCGACACACCTCCTATCAGCAAGAAAAAGACGTGGTGTCACTTTCAAAGACATGACGAAAAATCATTTTTGACCATTGAGAAGCATCACACGCGTCAAAAAAAAATTCATTTAAATAATATTTAATTTTGTAAGAGGACCAAATTGCTTTTCATGAAACCAATAATAATGGAAAAACCATTGTGAAAAAAAAAAAAAACATTGGATGCATGTTTTATTTCAAGGGTAAAAGTGTTATTTTACTGTGTTTTGAAAAAATAAACATAAATACTCTCTTTTGTTGGTTTCAAAAAATAGCACAAAACTATACTTTTTTGAAGAGGAGAGAGAAAACAAGAAAAAAAACCCCGTTGGCAACAAACCACCCCACCATCATTGATACACGTTGCACTACTAGAAAGAGAACATATCAACAAACACACCACCATCTAAAGACACAATAGAAGGATATTTTTAGCCGCTAGGAGGTGTCGCTTGCACTTCCTGAAATGCACAACGCCTCCCACACACCGATGCTTGTACCACATGTGCGAACACTTTTTTTATTTAAATAATATTTAATTTTTGCAAAAAGATCAAAATCACTCTTCATTAAAACAATAATAATGGAAAAACATTTTGAAAAACCAAAAAGCCCTTGGACACATGTTTTATTTTTCTTTATTTCAAGGGTAAAGTTATCATTTTACCATGTTTAAAAAAGTGAAAAGACATAAATATTATTGTCTATCAGTTTAAAAAATCTTGATTTAAAGGGTAATTGAATTATTTTACTATTCTTAAAAAATTAAAAAAGACACACATGCCTCCGATTAATTTTTTAATGACTAATGACTCTTGTGGAAAGATCTAAATACCACTAACACCAAGGCATTTGATTATTTTTTTTAAAACGACAAAGATGCTATCACATTATTCTAGTGAACATTACAAATAGATCTGTTTCTCAATTGATAGCATTTTAGCAATGCTTCTTGGGGTGTCTGAAAATGTAGTAGCGGTTGTTTTTCAAAATGTTTTTTCCTTGAAAATACATCAAAATAATATATATTTTTTATTTTTAAAAAATTATTTTTGATATCATCACGATAAAATCATTATTGTCAGCAACTCTTCTCTCATAGCCAGTCTTAAATGGCCACGTGGCAACCCAGATCACAAATTTATAATTGTGATAATGATTATTTTTTAAAATTTTTTTCGCTTGAAAATATATAAAAATAATATTTTTTTATTTTTAAAAATTTATTTTTGATATTAATACATTAAAATAAAAAAAATAAAAAAAAATTAATTCTAAACAAAAAAATTAAATTTAAAAAAAACAACATTTATACTGCAAAAATAAACAAACTCTTACATTTCTATCAAATTTGATGCTGTTCATTTCAACATGTTTTTGTATATCATTTTAAAAGTGTGATTGATATAAAAAATAGTTTTTTTTATATTTTTTAATAATTTTAATATATTAATATCAAAATTAAAAATATCAATTTTTTTTATCTTAATACTTTAAATAAAAAATATTTTTTAAAAAACCCTATATCAGGATACTAAAGAGACTAATAAAAATAACATCCCTCCTTTCACGCCCTTCGCATGTCTGATGCCACCAGCACCAAGTTAACCACGGGTAGCAAACCCAACCACGGTCATACCGGTCTTTTACACACCCCTCCCTAAACTAAAATCTCTCCCCCTGGCGCCACTGCCTCGCATTTCCTTTACTTAAGTTTCAAACTTCAAAAACCAACCGCCTCTATCTCTCTATCATTTCTCTACTTCTCTCTCAGTTTTCTCCGGAAACTCACAACAATGGTGAGCAAAGAACAAAATAAGAATTCTAAATCTCTGTTTCAATCCTTTCATTTTCAAGAATTATCCTTTTCTAATTCACTATCGTTTTTGTTTTTAAATGTGGGAGAGATTTACATCTCTGTTTCGTATTCGATCAGGTTGTTGCACAGAAAGTGAAAGAAGCTGAGATCACCCAGCAGGACTCGCTTCTTCTGGTATACATATCTCAATGACTCACAATCCAATTTTCACTTTTTTTGAGCTCTTAATAAGTTGTTTTTATAATTTTTTTTAATTATTTGTAGTAGAGTGTACTTGTTTGAGGTTTTATTCTACTAAATTTCGTGTGATTTAGCCTTTTGGAAGCACATTTTACACTAGTTTTTTTTTCTTCATTTTCTTCCATTAAATACTGTGTTTGAAGTTTCTGTTTGTATAAAATTTGAAAAATCTCTTTTCAGATTTATTCTACGTAATTTTTCTGCTGGATCAACTAGACCAGGTTACAAAACGCTTTATGTTTCTCAAATTCGAATCGTAGATGAAACTCGGAGCTCAATTTTGGTTTTAAACCGTAAATCATCATGAAATCTCACAATTATCTGATCATTAACCGCGAGATCGCTCTTATACCTTTATGTTATTTGGTTTCTGTTATTGAAAAGTTGATCTAGTGTTATTTGATGGTTTTTCTTCTTTATTTGTCGTGGAACAGACAAGGAACCTGCTCCGTATTGCTATATTCAACATCAGTTACATCAGAGGCTTGTTTCCAGAGAAGTATTTCAACGACAAGTCTGTTCCTGCTTTAGGTAATCTTCTTTATTTGTTTTCTAATTTTGCTTCCAAATATGTATGAGTCGGTGAATTTCTATGGCATTATGAGATCACAAAGCAGAGATGAAGATCAAGAAATTGATGCCTATGGATGCTGAGTCTCGTAGACTGATTGATTGGATGGAGAAAGGCATGTTGTTTTTACATCTTTGAATTATTTGCTGTTTTTTGGTTTTACTGATTTGTTTCTTTATCTTGTAAATATTTTTCTTGACTCTATGGCCCTTCTCCTGTTTGATAGGTGTCTATGATGCATTACAGAAGAAATACCTGAAGACACTTTTGTTCTGTGTGTGCAAGACTATAGATGGCCGGATGATCGAGGAGTACACATGTAAGTGAGGTTTTTTTATTTACGATACTGTACGTGGAAAATTTTGAATGGGAGTATAGTATGCTTTAACAAATTGTTGATGGTCTTCAATTGACCGTGTTTTCTTTTGATTTTTACTTTTAACACAGTCTCAGGGAAATTTCAATGCTGTCTCTTGTATTGCAGTTTCCTTCAGTTATTCTAATAATGAAAGTCAAGAGGTTTCAATGAATATCAATCGCACTGGAAACAAGAAGCAAGGAGGAACATTCAAGTGTAACTCTACAACTGAAATTACTCCCAATCAGATGAGGTGACTGAAATGAAATCTCTTCTTAATTCTGAATCTATCTCTGTCACTGTTGTGAAAATTTACAAGTTCTTAAGCAAATGATGGTACATTGTTAAAATGCAGGAGTTCTGCTTGTAAAATGATCCGAACACTGGTCCAGCTGATGGGAACTCTGGATAAGATGCCTGAAGAGGTGAAACCCTTCAGAAACCAAATATAAGTTTATTCTTGTTGAGTTGTTGCAAGCTGGTCAAATTTTCAACGTGCAAGTGTCTTGACGATGTCTGGTTACAGCAGTTGTTAATTTATTGACCGCAAGATGATTATCTGTTTTCTGGTTCAGCGGACATTATTGATGAAGCTCCTCGACTATGATGATGTGATGTGACGGTATGTCTTTACCTGTGTTCTTATTTAGTTTTTATCATTTATACACTTGAGCCAGGAATGCGCCTTCGTGACGTGTTAGTCTAAAATCTGAGTTAACTCAATGGAGAACTGGAGATGTATGAGATTGTGGTTTTTCATCCACATCGAAGTTTGGTGGTTTCTGACTGTTACTTTGGGGATTAGATATGGTTGTGGCAACGGCTTTAGCATCTACAAGGTTTATAATGTATGTAAGGTGCATGTAAATGTATTTTGATAAATTATATTCGTTGAAGGGCGTAAAAATAGCTTTACAGAATATTCTTCACTTCCCAAATTATGAGTGTACACACAAGGGAAGAATGTTTCAGTACAAATTATTTGACCTTGCAGCCAGCAGATTATGAGCCTCCATTCTTCAGGGGCTGCACAGAAGAAGAAGCCCATAATGCATGGACTAAGCATCCTTTGCAAATGGAGGTTGGGAATGTCAACAGCAAGCATTTTGTATTAGCTCTCAAGGTAAGGGACTGAACTGACGTGTTTGCCTGTGACCAGAAATTCCAAGCCGTGGTTCATATTGAGGTCAACTTTTGTTTGAATGGTAACGTGAACAGGTGAAGAGTGTGCTTGACCCCTGTGAGGACGGGAATGATGATATAGAGGATGATGAATTTAGTTTAGGAGCTGATTCTGAACAAAGGGATGATTCTTCTGAATCTGACAATGAGGTGAACTTACAATACTCTTTTAGTTTTATTCTTTAATTGCCACTTGAGGGTTCCAATAAGCTTAGATGAAGAAAATCGATAATTATTTACGACAAGTTACCTTAAATGACTAAGCTATCTATACAACTGTTACAAACTTGTTAACAATGTCAGGTTAACCAATCACAAGAAGATCAATACATAGTTGCAACTTGCAACAGTAGGTAATTACATGAACTCCTTCTGGCCATTGTTTCATCTCCAGCTACCCCATTACTAGTTGCATTTGGTGATTTTGGTGCTACAAATAATCAATACTTGTATTGACAGACAAGCAATGTCCAGAGGAAGACAATGGCATGGTTGATGAAGGTAAAAATATCGATTTAAATACAAGACCTTAGAACTTTCTTCACATTTACGAACTTTTCAAGGTCAAAAACAAAAAGATGGGCAATTGATAATTAATTTAGCTTGTTAACATTCTTACTTCCTTTCCTTCTCTCATTTTTGTAAGTAATTTATAGGATTGTATGGCCATTGGAGCCATTTATGGGTTAGGGCTGTCTTTTACTAATGTGCTGTTATACGCTGTGTAGATGATACACAGGATCCAGCGGAAGATGAGCAGCAATTGGCTAGGGTGAAGGACTGGGTTAACAGTTACCATCTTGATACCATTGAGCTTACTGATGTTCTCTCTAATTTTCCAGACATCTCAGTGGTAAGGGCCACTTCTTTTCAAATTTCTGAATTAGAACCGAGCAGGAAAAAGAATTTTAGCGCAACTAGCGAAGGAATTCAATTTTAGACCTGACGGTATTTTTGTCTTGTTAATGCAGGTTTTGATTGAAGGTAACTCAACTTCTAATTAAAGTTAAAACAGGAAAGGGTGTTACTTCCATTTTTTGTTTTCTTCAATCAAGTTTTCTGTATGTTTTGATTCTCCTTTAATTGGATTTCAGAAATCATGGACAATCTTGTAAAGGAAGGTGTTTTATTGAAAACTGGAACAGATGCTTACAGCAAAGCCAAGCAAAAGGTTCTAATTTTCTGACTAGTTAAAATTCTGTTACTTGGCTGCCTGTTTGGCTCATTCTTCTTTTCTTTTATGACACATCAGGCCTTTGAGTATGAGTTTCCTGTGGTGAAAGAGGAAATAGATGGTGACAAAGCTCCTCAGGTTGAGGATTTCGTGTACATGAAGGTGAGCTTTCTTCTGAATCTGATTAGTTTGAATCAACGAAGACCCTGTAGTCATTAGCATTTACCATAGCAAAGAACTTCATATATGGATCGACATTACATGTTACATTGAACTTTGCATTAGTGTTTTTATGTACGCAACTACTTGTACTTAGGATCACCAACATAAGTTCTGCAAGAATTGGAGCCAACCAGACCAGATATACATTGAAGGAAATCAAATTTGTGTGCATGAGACAACTGAGATGATTTGATTCAAATCAATTTTTATTGCCAGCTTATTGATAACAAGATTGGTGATGAGTGTCTATGAAATGATTAGCCATCTTTATTGTTACATTTTTTTTGAGACAAATGTCTCTCCTGTAACTTGAGATTATTCAGCTAGATGATAGATGAAAGTTTTCTTGAATTATCCACATTAGGTATCCAGATTTGACTGATCTGATTTCAGGCGCTGTATCATGTGCTTCCAATGAAATATGTGACAATTGCAAAGCTTCAGAACAAGCTAGAAGGAGAAGCCAATCAGTCTACTGTGCGCAAATTAATTGATAAAATGACCCGAGATGGCTATCTTGAAGCCAAAGGAAACCGCAGGCTTGGTGTGTTTCCAAACAAAAGCCATTTCTGTTTATATTTTGAAGACCAAATTATCGCTGATGTATTTGTCACCCGTCCTATGTTGTTATAGGCAAGCGTGTCACTCATTCTACTCTAACTGAGATAAAGCTTATGGAAGTCAGGAGATTCTTGGGAAATGATGCTATGGTGATTTGTTGTGATCATTATTTAACTGCGGCTTCTGATTTAGATATAAAGTGTTTTATTTTTAATTTTATTTTTTAACTGGTGTTGAGCAGGAAATTGATACAATGAACCAAATAACAAGTCCAACCATCCAGAATTCCAGAAAGAGAGTACCAGTTCAAACTTTTCCTAGAATCTTAGTATTAGTTCTTTTATTTATGCTCTATCTGAATACTAGGAACTGCTACCATATATTGTTTCTTTAAAAATCAGGGAATGATTACAAGGATGGCTCAACATGTGGTGTCCTCCACTCCATTGGTTCAGATCTTACGCGCATGAAGATCAAATCAGAAATAAATCAAAATGGATCAACTAGGAGTGAACAGACTATCTCTAAGACAAGGAACCATGGAAACACTCCCACAAGCGGGGCTGAGGTTAGTTGAGTTGTGGAATATCTCCTTTGTGCACATCAATAAATCAATCCCAATACTCCATAGCTAACTAACGGATGATTTTTTTTATATATAATTTTGCAGCCTGTTGCTTCTTCAAGAGAGAGTGTCTTTCCAGGAAAGGAGAATGCCAGAGCAAATGGAAACACGAATTACTTCGACGAGGCAGATACAGTTATCTGCAGCAGATCCTCTCAAGATAAGCGGTCCAGAAAGACAAGCACGGTATGCTTCAACTTCCTCACCATGAACTGGTTGAAGCTCTTACCTGCATATACGGCAGTCCTATTAAAACCACCAAATTTGTATTACTGATACAACGGGTCTTTTATATCTTTTGCAGGTTAAGGAGCCTATTATTCAGTCTCTGAAGCGCCAGAAATCCCAAGCTGTCTGAAAGGATTAAGGAGTCTGACGTCACCAAATTTACTTTCCACTCCTTCAGAATGGTACTAACTTTTTCTCAGGGCCACAGTACAAATTATGAGAACAACAATTTACAGTCTACACATCTCTACAACGTTTAATATGGTAAGTGTGAATGCTTTTGCCCATACACTTGTATTTTATGTGCTTATATGATAATGAATGAACAATGCTTTTCCCGACTATGATGCCATTCTTCCCTTTCTAATTAGCTTTTTCCCCCCCTTCACGGTGGATGCTTTTTCCCATACACTAGAACTTTATGGGCTCTGATAATTGTGTCAACACCCTAAAGATGTGGTGTAGGGCCAGTCAAAAGCTTGCGATTCCATTTAGCAGCACTTTGCTATTGACGTGCAGTCTGGTCTATCAACTAATTTTTTTTTCCTACTTATTTTTTTATGAATTAATGGAGCACTGCTAAGGGCAAAAAGAAATATTAAAAAATAAAAAATGATTGAATTAAAAGGCGAGTTAAAATATCAATGTCGTGAAGCGTGTATAAACCGTGATTTCTATGATAAACTCATACCTTCTGTACCATGAAAATTGGATGGCTTACCTACAAACGACAAAGTGATGGTGACAATGGCGTTGGACTATCAGGAAACTTCTAGTAGTAGCATGCCTTGGTAAGACCTGCAAATGGTTGCGTAAACTTTTATTTTTCACTTCAGTCCATAAAAATATTTAAAAATATCAAAAAACTATTAATTTGAAGAAAAAATAAAATTTAAAATTTTTTCAAAAATATTTTTAAAACATACAAACAGGACCTGTACGCATGCTTGTTGACTACCTAGCTAGCTAGCTAGGATTTCAAATGGGAGCTTGGGATTTATTTCTTTCCTCAACAAGCAAACAAGACGCTAGAACTGTGTATGCTGATATAACTGGTATTAGTGGGGTAGCTTTCCCAGGTTTCTATAGCGTTTGGCACTTGCCTTCCGTTTGATAAAGTAGATGTGGATTTTCCGACTTGAAACCACCGGCCACTTATCAACAAAGCCCATTGTTTAATCACTTGAGTTAAAATGCAATGACGTATGAACCAAACCATTATCTTATATTCATATTCATGATTATTACTTTTTAACATTTTATGCAATTCTAGTAGATTTTATTTAATGTCATATTCTTATATTATCCTAAGAGATAACTCACCTAGCCCATCGATTGGACTTCACCACCAGATTGTAATATTCCACGAAGCACCTGGGAATGGATTGTATTGATTGGCCATTGAAGTCGTATTCGTCTTTAATAAAGTCCATGAGTCGTGACAATTGAAAAAGAACAAATAAAATGGAAAATCCTCCACAAGATATCCGTAAATATTTAATTAAATAAAAAGAATCAACAAGAACTCCATAGATCACAAATTCATAATCACAAGTTACCGGCAACCAGGTTGTTTATGCGAGTATTAGAGAATTGTCGCTTGTAATTTTAGAGCACGAATAAAAATGAAGTAGACATATTTTTTTAAAATGTTTTTTTTATATAAAATATATTTTTAACATTAACACATTAAAAAAATTAATTTAAACCTATAAAAATTTCTAAAATCTTTAAAAATACAATTAAACTAAACTACCAAACAACATGTAAGTTGTTAAGAAATAGTAACATCTTCCCAATTTCTCACAAATTTTGCCTGGCACATGGAATGGAAAAATACAAGTCGCTATTTTTCCAAATCTTCCACTGGAGTGGGACCCTATTGTCCCCCCAGGGACCCAAAAAAACAAAATATAAAGAAGCTTCACCAATATTACCACCCTCCACCATGTCAACGACCACCACGTGTCCTTCCCGAAACCTCTACTCTCTCCTAGGCTCCTCAACATGACCCCACCCTACAGAATCCTACAAAAAAAATAACGAAATCCCACACATCCATATCTCCTCTCAACCGTCAGATCATTCTAACGACTCAGATTCATTAACACACAAATGAAGCGATCTATAAACGCAAACACTGATTCTGAACTTTCCGTTACGAGAACACGCTCTAAAACGCAAAGAATAAGCAACGAATAGATAAAAAAATTAAAAATCAAATTTTCTTCATCACTTTGTTTGGTTTAGATTTTGACGCGGATCATGGAGGTAGAGAACAGCAAAAGGAAAGATTTAGATCTGAAGCACTTGGGGTTTGTGAGGATAGCTGCGATTCAGGTTTTGGTTTGCGTTTCCAATCTTTACGATTATGCGAAACGCAACTCTGGGCCTTTGAGATCTGCTGTTGGAACTGTTGAGGGTACTGTTAATGCTGTGGTGGGTCCTGTTTATGAGAAATTCAAGGGCGTCCCCGATCATCTTCTTGTCTTTCTTGATCACAAGGTAATTCTTCATGCTTTGATTGTCGGTTTCTTATTTGATTTTCTTGATTTCGATCTATGGGTTTTTTTTTCTTCTCTTTTGATCTTTGAGGTTTTTTCTATCTTTTCCTTGCTTTATTGATGATTTACTTGTATTTTTCACAAAGATTACCGTATCTTTTCTTAATGTTTCTTTAACTTATAGAAGAAAGAGCAGTTATATCTTAGTATAGTTTTTATATGGTTGTGAAGAAACAGAGGCTAATGACTGTATTTGATGGCTGCAGGTAGATGAAGCAACAATCAAGTTTGATAAGCGTGCTCCTCCTGTTGCTAAGCAAGTTGTGAGCCAAGCACGCTATTTGATCGAGAAAGCGTCGGAAAAGGCCAAAGTGCTTGCGAACGAATTTCAAGCTGGAGGACCACGTGCTGCTGTGCATTATGTATCTACAGAGTCCAAGCATTTATTCCTCACTGAATCTGTGAAGGTATGGGTTAAACTCGACCAGTATCCTTCGGTCCACAAAGTTGCAGAGGTGGCTGTTCCCACAGCCGCGCATTGGTCAGAGAAGTACAACCATTTCGTCAAGGAGATGAGCCAGAAGGGTTATGTAGTGTTTGGTTACCTGCCTGTGGTTCCAGTCGATGAGATCTCCAACGCATTCAAGCAAGGTGAAGCAGAGAAGAAAGAAGATGCAACTGCACATAAAGATTCGGATTCGTCAGACTCTGATTAAAAAAATTGCATCGAGAGTAAGGGCATCCTTAGCCTAGTAGTATGGCTGGTGAAAATCTCAATAGGGTTTGTGGGTGTTGGGAGCATCTTTAGCCTGTGTTGAAATGTGAACTGCATGCCAATATGTAAATGAATCTCGGTTGATCCTTTCTTTGTATCAATGGATGTGTGAATGTTTTGTAATTCTTCTTCGTATGTTTTTTGGAAATGATAGCGCAGGATTTGTTGAGTTTTTGAGTGTGTCGTCAGCATCTGCTCCCTTGTATCTTGAACCCCCAGGCCTAATGGATTGGCTCTTGAGATATGCAAGGCGGCGAGGACGCACTGCGGTTTTAAGCAGTCCGTATTTATCTTCCGCCGGATGTGGTTCTTGTCCGAGCAAAAACATTAAATTTGATGCTCCTTCATGCGGTGGTATAAGTATTAATTATGAGTAGGATGAAGATCCTGTGTGTTCTTCAGGGTTTCAATTTAACATCGCTTTCATTCTCAACAATGAACTCGTGGGTCTGTTCTCAAAAGATTGCATTATATCATGAAGAGACATGGCATAGAGCGAGGTCGTACAGCCTCGTGGGATGATTACATGTAAAATTTACGACAGATTTTCTATACAGCACGTCGAACAGGCCAATGAACATCTCAGAAATCGTTTTCACGGTTTGAAATCTGAATATAATAATAATAAAAAAGTTGGCAAATTACAAAGAGCAGTTGCAACTGCATTCTTATTTATCTTAGCTGCGGTCCAAATTCTGATAAATTACTCTGTCCATGCCACCCCCACTAAGCAAAAATAGCAAGGTTATCTAGGAACAATGATGAGGTACAAGGAAAATGCGAGAACCTTTCCCTGATCAAGTAAGAAAAGAGCTATTAAAACTCGTAAAAGGGCTGGACCAAGGTGTTAAACCAACCGACACTCGTACTGTCCACAGAATACATGACTTTAAACATCAATCTCCACTCTGGTTCCTCCAAGAAAGCCCCTTGTCAGCATGCTAATGGAAACTGGGCTTTCTGCATCCATGGGAGAAAATTGATGAGTACTGATTGCATGATCAAAGATATCAGTCACAGTTCTCTATTAGATTTGGAGATTCAAAAAGTTCTCCATTAGACTCAAATAAAATATGCTTCCCCAAATATCTTGTGATAATGATAAATAAGTTTCACTTTGATAAACAGTATGCAATAACCCAGAAGATCAAGCTTTGGACGAAGTCATGTTATCAATAATTAGGAGCACAGAAAAATCATTTTTATTTCCTAAGCAAAGTAACAGATGATGAATAACATCACACACCATGTGCATGCTTCCAATCAACCACTAAATCAGGTTTCAAGGTTCCAAAACATACCCCCTAATTATGCTGCTTCATCCCTACTCGTGTGAAATGCGTAAAAAGGTTCAAACTATAAAAGCCTAAGAATAAGAAATGCGTTATAGACCGATATTCCACACAAACATACTCCACTAAGAGCACATAGTATGGTAAAATTTGTTATGGTTACTTACAACTAAATTTATGAAGCTAAATGCCTTCGAGAGATCGAACCATCTTGAGATCAAATGATAACTGCATTTTCTTACATTTTTACAACCTGAGTCATCATTGCCCCTCCAGGCAACCTCATATTCTCATTGTCAATGCCATCGCTACATTTAACAAGAGTTCCAATAAAAAAGTACAAAGTCGTTTGTGCTGGTGCGAAAATCTTTTTTGGTTGTTAGGTGAAGAAAAAAATCTCAAATTGCAGATCTTCTAAGATAAAAGTAAACCGAAAATCACCTCAAATTCCACACCCTAAAATAAAAAAAAGCCTATTGATGTAAGATCATAAACTTTGCAAAAGTCATGTCATTCATTAAAACTCTTAATGCTACATGAATGCGAGAAAACCTAGGAACACGAAGCCACCAAACAAAAATACCACAACACCTTCAATCAATATTTCAGCAGAACATGCTCCACACCACACAAATATACCAACATAACACCAATCTAGTTTAAACCCAGTAGAGCTTGAAAAAACAAACCTTGAGTCAATGCATTCATTCACTTGGGGGAACCATAGCTATCTTGAAGGAGGTCATCATAGGGGTCCCTTCGACCAGGCACCTGGCTAATCTGAGCATCCCAAGCAAGCTGTGCATTGTGGCGCTCAAATGTCCAAAACCCATAAGGGCGAAGGGGATAGCTCCACATCTCCTTAGTCTTTTGGCATCGATCCTTGACGGCATATACGCGCTCCCTGAACTTCCGGTCCCTCTCCTTTGGATCCTCCATTAACCTCAGAACCAAATTCTCAGCAAATTCCATAATAAATCCCATCTTCTCTTCCTAAAAAACCTAAGTTTCCAATCAAACAAGAAAAACCAGTTCATGAATTCTCTCAAAGGAAACCCAAATCAAGAATACTGGCCAAATTGGACCAGATAACTATTAAAATACAACAATCAAATCGATCTAATGAGCCCAAATTAATAATGAAGAGAATCAATTTAAATCAGTATTAACAGCAGAGATTACCTGTTCGGTTTTGAGAACTCGCTAAGCAACAAACAACGTTTTCGGCTTTGATTGACTGTTCTGTTGGGAAGATGAGAGGGGATCAGAAACCAGTTAAATCAATGCAATAATGCAAAGTGCTGGAGTGTAGATTTGGGTCAGGGCCGTGGAGTCATGTTGTTAAAGCCCATGACAAGATAATAAGGACACGAGACCAGGATCAACATGGGCGTGCAAATCATAATTATATATTTTACACATATACGCAGCATCAAATTAATGTGAAATATTAAAATTTTAAATCGGAATGATAGCATAGAAATGAAACCCAGCTGCTCCATGACATGTTCTCTGTGCATTACGTGTTTAGAAGTAATAGGTTGTTTTTTAAAATGAATTTAATTTGAAAATATATTAAAATAATATTTTTTTTATTAATTTTTTTAAAAAATACTTTTAATATCATCACATCAAATCGATTTAAAAATAAATTAAATTTTTATAAAATATTATTTGAGCATTGTTTCCAAGCAACATCTTAAAATTAGACCCTCCATGTGAGAAAAAAAACATGTTTTATAAATAAAAAAAAAGTTTATTGTTCGGACTTTAGTGATTTCAATATTGTGATAATTTTTATATTTTAATGTTTTTTTTCATTTAAAACAATATTATTCGATATTTTTTAAGATTTTATTATACTGATATAAAAAAAATTAAAAAATATTTTAAAAAAATCAATTATCAAATATGCCAATAATAATAATAATAAAAAAGGGCTAGGAGGAGAGCAAAAACTACTAGCATTCTGAAGGCTCGATGCTTGTGCAGTACTTATCATTATGAGGAAAAAACAAAGAAGAGTGTAGTCATTTCTATAATACTTGAATCTGAGCTTCAAATCTATGCTTGCATGTAATTATCAAACAAACATAAAGATCGAACATAAGGAAAAAAATAATGACAACTACGGAGTTTTGTCCTCGTCATTTATTTTCTTGGAGATATAGCACAAAAGCTAAAACAGCACACAATTTCCAGTTAAGCTAGTCAGTTCTGCTAGATTTCGAATTAGCCAAATCTGTACGAATTAGCCAAGTCTTTTACCCTCTCCTCACTTCCAAGTTTGGTTCAACAATTCATTTATACAGCTACATTATGTACAACAACAAGCTATAAAAGAAAGTGATAATTTCAGGGTTTGAAGGATTAATCGAGGGAGGTGCTCAACTGCTCATGGTTAAAAAAAAAACAAAAGAAAGAAAAGAAAAGAAAGTGACACAGGCCAATTACACCCAAAACTCGAGTTATAAAGTTTAGGGATCAATCAGCCCTTTGTCTTCCTGCGGTGAGTCAGTTATTGCCTGTTGGGAACTGGGATGAGGAAGGAAAGGAGCAATCTTTTCGACAGTCAGTGGCTTTTTAAAGCATCCATTTAGGCCTGCACTAATGAACTGATCTATCTTCTCAGATTCAGACTCGGAGCTGAAACCAACAATCTTACTCTTCACACCGAGGGCTCGCAGCGATCTTGTTGCCTACCATAAAATTACAATCGAAGAAGCAGATGTAAATAAGCAAATGCATGCCGATTGCATAAAGTGAGAAAATTCTGACAACTTCCATGAAATAATCTTTGAGAGTTATAATATTAGCAAACAGCTGGAGGATATATACACTCTCCTATAGCCATTTTCCCTCAAGGAATTAGATTTTGGATGTCCTAACAGTATCGTGAAACTCAATCATCTCCTTGCGGAATCTCTAAAGAGAATACAGATGAGTGAATTTCCTACAGATGCTGCATTTTTCATAATGTGACTCACATGCCTGCAGTTGCTGCCCTTTTAATCTACCAAACTATATCATAGTATTGGCGCAATTTTTATTCTTTAAGAGATTGTCTTAAGATAAATTAGTGGAATTGAATCATTTTTTTTAAAGTTCTTGGATGCATCCTTTTAGATTAATTAATGGTCCTGTCCATGATTTTGAACTAATTAACTTGTAGATCTTGAATAATTTAGTTGTGATTTATCATTATGTCTTCGTACTGTCAAAGACTACCTCTATATTCCAAGTTTTCATAAAACAAATGAACTAAAAATACACTCTCTTGAGTTGAAGGTTAAATAACTGTACCTCAGGCCCAGTGGCAACGTGAACAGGCATATCCATATCCATGAGAATGAGGTTAAAAGAAGCCTTGTCACGACTATGAAGATCAACAGCTTGCTGTCCATTTTCGGCAACTTGAAATTTCACCCCAAGATTATTTCTCCCTATAAATTGGATTATCTGCGTCTTGTTGTGTATTCGAGCAGAAGTGTCATATTCCACGAGAAGCACAGAGAACTTGTGAGGTTCATGCCCTAGTTTCTGCCCTTTTCGGCTTCTGTATGAAAATGTTTATCAATTCTTAGAATTCTTTGCACATAATCTTGGAACTTTAAACTGGGAAATATTTAAAAAAATCCCACGATATAATTCAAAACTAAAAGAAAAACAATATTAATGGAACTTTATGCAGGTTTCTTGGATCAAAGAGAGCAGAGTTGATTAAAATCCAAGTACTACATTCTAAAGCCTAAATTAAACAAAAGTATAATAAAATAACACCTACCCCTCTGTGTCGTCACTGCCATTCCTCAAACTAAGCACATCTTGCTCCTTTCCAAGAGTAGCAGAATGATCAAATCCAGTTGCACTATCTTCCTCTTTCATGGTTTCATCAATGTCGATAATCCTTTTTTTCAGCCAGTGATTCACAGAATCAATCTTTTCTCTTACTTTACTATGGTTTCTTTCATGACTGATATCCCTCGTCTCATTGAATAGCTTCATGGATTCTTTTCGGCCTTTCTTCAGTTCCATGATCTTATTGGCAGATTCAAGCATCCGTCGATCCAATTCAGAAATGGTATCGTTCAGTTTTGCAAATGTATTCTCAAGTTCAGGATAAATTTTGGTGGCTTCGTCAGCTTGTAACATACGGGCTTGGGAGCTTTCCCTGACCGCTTCATGATAAATTTTGGTGGCTTCGTCAGCTAGTAACATATGGGCTTCGGAGCTTTTCTTGACTGCTTCGCTCATTGCTTCGATTGTCTCCCTGCTTATCCCGGGAGATACATTGATCCTTTGAATGAATTTTTCAACAGAAACAGCCATTTCTGGCGCAATTCGGGTACTGCTGCCAACATCAGTTTGAGTTTGATCTTTGATGCCAACATCAGTTTGATTGTGATCTTTGTCTGCCATAGATGAATGGTTTCTTGACTTTCTTGCTTTTGAGAGAGAGAGAGAGGTGAATTGGTTAGTTTGCAGAGAGCGTCAAATGAAGGCAGTTATTCTGTAATGTAGAATGATTCTTTCACATGCAGGTGATATTAGACAAAAAAATGCGGATGATAATAACATTAAAATTAGAATTAAAAAAAAACTAAAAAGAAAGGAAATTTACTGCAAATCTCCTCGCAAAACACTTTCATCGGGGTAGTTATTTTTGTTTTTCTTAATTTACTTTTTCCCATAATTTTTTCATCTAATATCTAATATTGTATTTGTTTAGGAATTAGAGGTTATTCTAGTTTTATACTCTAAGAATAGTGCTTAGCAGGTTAATCCGAGTTGACTTGAAATATTTTTTATTATTATTTTTAATTGAATTTTTTTCTTCAAATATCATCATTCAACATTGGATCCAACAATGTTGGTTAGGAATTGAATTTCATAATTTATTTTAATTTTTTTCTATGAGATTATCTTAGTCTCATGACTAATGTCACGAGTTTAACAGGTTAACCCGAGTTAAATCAAGTTGTTTTTAGATTTTTGTCTATGAGGTTATCTCGGTCTCATGATCCGGGTCATAGGTTTGACAGATTAACTTGGGTCGTTCTTTTATGTTCTTTTTTTAATTTCATCCTTCAATACTAGGTTAATTGATAATTGAGCTTTGTAATTTATTTTAATTTTATTTCTATAGGGTTATCTCGATCTTATGACTTAGATTGCGAGTTTGATAGGTTAACTCGGGTTGTTTTTAGGTCTTTTTTTAATTGATTTTTTTAATTTTATCTTTCAACATTAGATTTATTGAGAATTTTGTTTTATAATTTATTTTGATTTGCTTTATCATGTCTCATAACCATAGTCACAAGTTTGACATGTTAACCCGGGTTGACCCAAGTCAATCCAATCTGTTGTCATCTTAATATTAAAAAACTATGTCATCTTAAAAATTTTCTTTAGTCAAACTAGGTTTTAATTGGTCATCCGGGTAACTTTTGGACCCGTTAAGTTAACCGAGTCACTTTTGATCAATTCCCACATGGTTTAGATTTTTTTTCCACAAAAAAAAACATTAGCAATGTTTAAATATTTTTTTACGTTAAAAAAATATAATCTGACCCACAATATAACGTAGGTAAATGATATACTTCGAAAGAAGATGCGAGGGATTTTAGAAAGAGTCCCAAACTAAAAATATGATTTTACTGTAGATAAGCATTATTACAGTTCAAGCTTTTTATTTATTTATTTTATAAGCATGAAACAATGTTGTTTTTCAAAGATTTTAAGTGATTTCGTGCAAAATTTCGTGTTTTTTTTTTAACATTTCAATCATTTAAGTTAAAAAATTTGTATGAACTGGTCACTAAACTTAATTTAGTTATAATACAAGATACATGAATTAAGGGAGGAAAGAGAAGACAAGAGAAAGATGAGGGTTCATGTTTTAAGATTTCTAGGATATATTAGAGTGCTTCGAGATTCAAAACAGGTTTTTATATCTTTAAGATGAATATTGTGTGTTTTCTTTTAGATGAAAATAGTGGCTCAGTCAGAGTTTTTTAAATGAGGGGACAACTTAATAACAAATACTATATTATATAGACATGCATTAGAAATCAATTTAAAATAAATATACTAACTCATATAAAGCAAAATTAATTTAAAAATACTTTTAAAATGAAAAAACTTACAAAAAAATAGTTTTTTTTTTTTTTTTAAGAAAAAACTAACCTGCACTGATTAAAATCAGGCTTGCACGCACATGTTAATTCTTCTCCAGGCCCTAGCAAAACACAAATTGTCTCACGAAAACAAAAAAGAAAAAAAAAACAAATAAAATATGAATTACTTAATCATCTGTCCTGATTATTTTATAGGAAGGTACGAGGAAATCAACATCATAAAAAGGACCAATCTCAAGCTAAAACAATTTTAATTCTACAAATATCAATCTTTATTTATTGATAACAATTGGAATATTTGCTTGTTCATCCTGTGAAAAAGTTTAATTTCGTGAGATAACCAATTCAATTGAAAATTATATAACTTTTAATTAATTCAAAACAATCAAATTAATATTTATTGTTCAAAATCTTGCAGTGTCTACAAATCATCTTTAATTGATTCAAAACATTATAAATATTAAAATCTCTAAATTATTATAAATTCTAATATTTTCAATAACTAATTATAAAAAAATAAAATTAAAATTAAAATTAGATAATAAAATAAATAGAAAAAATAAAATTTTTTTAAAATTAAAATTAGATAATAAAATAAATAGAAAAAATGAAATTTTTTTTATCTAAAGTAAAAAAGATTACTTGCTTAATTGTATTTGAAGAGAAATTTATAGAAGGGAGAGAGGCAGGGAACAACAACTTAAAAGCTCTCGGATAGTGAGTGGAAGAAAAAGAAAGAAAAGGAAAACGTTTGGGAAAATGAGAAATGCAAATCTAAACATAAGACATATATTATATATATTATTTATTATATTAAAATAAAAGTCAATAATATTTCCTTTGTGTCTCTGCATGCGTCAACCCCTAAGCCCTCACCATTCTATTATATTAATATTCTAATATAAAAAATATTTTAAAAAAAATTAAGAGCGCAATTGCCCTTTTTGAACCTCCTACGTGCCTCCGCCACTGGATGAAAATAATAAAGAAATTTGGCGTGGAGGGCCAAAACCAACAGCCCCTATTTCTTCCGGAAAAATATCGCGAAATGTTGCAGGCGACGGCGTCAAAATTGCTCGATAGACAATGACACATTATTTACCCTATTTTTTTTTTATATATGTAAGATCTGAGGCTGGGCATGTCCAACCCAATGGCTCGGGTCTAATTGCGATAAGAACCAATGCCCGGGCCTGTTGCCTACAACTCATGATGCCAACACGCTAACAAGATGAGTACTTATGGGACAAAGATGATATCAAACAATTTATAATTTATAATATTATTGTTTAGTAAGGTAATAATATTATTTCTTAAAAGTATTAAAGGTCCGAACAAATTTCGAACCCGTGACCTTCGGCTCAGACCCACGAGCCAGCCCCTATAGAAAGAGTATAGAACCCGCTAACCAAACATTGTTATAAAATGATATTAAAAAAAGAAGAAGAAGAAGATATTAAAATAGAGAGATCGACCCCCCATCATTAAGAACTGAAAGGTATTTCTTTCAAGCCTCTGTTTCTTTTCGAAGTCACTGATACAGCATCAAAAGAAAGAATGATTGTAATATGAAGGTGTGAAATAACCTCCCGCTCTTCTTCTTCGTCAAGAAGCTCGTTTATTTAACAAAGGTTCAATGTCTAGGAAAAGTTAAGCTGCCAGAACTATGAAGAATGGATGGATTCAGACAATTCTCATCTCAGGCTAAGTACTAGTTAAATACCATATGTTCTCATCAAAGTATTATTAATGCTAAATTAGTTGCAACGGAATCATCAAGGATGGATGGATTCAGATAATTCTCACATTAGGCTAACAATCTGGAGCCATAATATTAAAACCTGATGAAATGATTAGTGCTGGGTAGAATTTCTTTGCGAATTGCATGTCACTGTACGCTGATCATTAGTATTCAAACTGAACTGCCATATCGACAATCACTAATTCAAAGACTTTAACCTATTTTAAACTTAAGAATGCATCAGAGCACTAGTTTTTCAGAACTCCATAGAGATGAAAGTTATGCGCATATGTTAAAGAATGTCTGCGGCCCAAGTTACTGTACATTTAACGAGACGAACACTCATCGGAAGATTTTAAAAATCGATGGCTAGGGGGACAAAAAAAAAAAAAAACTGGAGAGAAAATGACATGGAGGCCATAGCATAGCTACTGAGAATTAAGAAATTAAGAGTTCATGTCTCCAAGAAACAAAAAAAAAGTAAATGCATAAAGCTCATGGATCGACTGGCAGATCTCTCTTCATGATAATCTAGATCAGTTATTGTTTGTGAGGTCAGAAAGAAATGGAGTTATTATCTCAAAAGTCATAGGCTTTTGAAACCAGCCATTTAGACCTGCTTCCATGAAAGTTTTCTGTTGATCAGGAGCCTCAGCAGTACTCGAGGTGTAACCAATAATGTTGCTCTCCACACCCAAAGCTCGCAGTTCCCTTATTTCCTGTTTCAATTAAGAAGCAGAAGCAGGTGAATATGATGCTGATTGCTTCAGATGAGTAAAACTTGACAACTTGCATTTCGCAAACGCAGAAGCAGATGAATGATGTTTTTAATTGCTTCAGATGAGTAAAATGCCTTCTTAGTTTCAATGTAAATAAGCATACCTCAAGCGCATTCGTGCATCTATCCATGTCCATAATAATTAGATTTAAAGAAACTCCACCACGAAGAACATCAACAGCTTCCTTTCCATTTGCGGCCATTTCAACTTTCATTTGGAAATCATTTAAAAACCCAAACACGTTCAACAGCCGCCTGTACAAGTTTCGAAGGTAAGAATCATCTTCCACAACAAGCACAGAGAAGTTTTTCATCATGGTTGAGCTGTCCGAGCCTTCCTCAACCCCACTTCTTTTCCTCATTCTTATTCTGTAAACATGGAAATTAAAGACTGTATATTAATTAATTTCTAAAATTCATAGTAAGAAATCATAATAAATAGGTAAAGATCTTCAGAAGGCTAATAATTCATAAATAAATAAAAAACACCCTATTGCTGTTTAGGATCGGAATTAGTAAATATGTTGAATTATAAACAATCATGTAGATATCAAAAAATAAACAATCATGTAGAACTAAAGTTTTCAACACATACTCTTTTAGAAATTTATCGCAGTCAATGATCTTCTTTTTCAGCCATAGAACCAGATAATTAATCATGTCGACGACTTCCTTTATGTTCCTTTGACCAGCAAAGGGTTGTTCAGCATACATCTCCAACTCGCTCAAAATCTTTTCTGTTTCTTCTTCACCTTTCTTCATTTGTCCGATTCTTTTCTCGAGCTCCCTACCCCTTCGTTCAGAGTCCTCATCAATGCAGTGCCTCAACCATGACTTCATAATCTCAAGGATTACAGTCTCACTTTCAACGTATTTTTTATTGTGATCTTCGTCAGCCATTGATGTATGGTATCTTAGTACGAGCAAACTCCTGTAACAAATTCACGTGTATTTATTATAATTATACATAATAATAATAAAAAAAACCATTCAATTTTATCACCAAATTAACTGCAAACAAGTAGCTGGACACATATAACTGGTAGCTTATAGCAAAATAAAATAAAATTAGGGTTTCACAACTCTTACAATTATGAATATCATAGATATAATCCTAGAACAAATCCTAAAAAAAATTATTTGTTAAAAGTCATATAATTAATATAGAATATATCCAATCAACATTAGAATATTTCTAAACTAATTAGCAAATCCTAAAAAATCTTAAAAGAAATAATATAATAAAAATAATTATGTCAAAGAGATAATTGTTAAAATATTTTATTTTAGAATATATAAAAAATAATTATGATTAAATATGTTAAAAAAAAAAGAACCGGTATTGAATTTATCATTATATCACAGATTACACAAAAATTTAACTCTAAAACTCTCTAATGTCACATAATTAACTTGGCGCAATTACATTATGTTTCAGTACTTGGTCTTC